>Ga0307373_10001043_pt1 | contig 52551 bp, 42 predicted proteins | sample OX2MG_FD_202534 | JGI IMG/M metagenome (GOLD analysis project Ga0307373, IMG submission 202534) | Soil microbial communities from Risofladan, Vaasa, Finland - OX-2 | ecosystem: Environmental > Terrestrial > Soil > Coastal area > Acid sulfate soil | place: Finland: Risofladan, Vaasa | collected... | reverse complement strand
GCGCCACCAAGGTCACCGACCCTGTCGTCGAGGCCCGGATCAACGCCATGCTGGCCAAGGTGGCCAAGGTGCCGCACGTCACCACCATCGTCTCGCCCTACGGGGCCGGCGGCTCCAGGCAGGTGGGTAAGGACCAGCAGGTGGCCTTCGCCTCGGTGACATTCGACACGCAGGCCCAGAACCTGAAGATGGCCGTGGCCACCGACCTGGTGAACACGGCCAAATCGGCCGACGGCGGCGGGGTGACAGTAGGGGTGTCGGGAAGGCTGGCCGAAAACGCCGTCCGGCCGTCGTTCGGCTCGGGAACGCTGTTCGGGGTGCTCCTGGCCGGGATCGTGCTGTGGCTCGTCTTCGGATCGGTCTTCGCCATGGGTCTTCCCCTGATCTCCGCTCTGGCTTCGCTGGGCACCGCCATCGGACTCATCGGAATGCTCAGCAACGTCATCAGAATGCCCGAATTCTCCACCACCCTGGTGCTGTTGATCGGACTGGGTGTGGGGATCGACTACGCGCTGTTCATCGTGACCCGACATCGGCAGGGACTGATCGCCGGGATCGATCCCGAGTCGTCCATCGTGAACGCCGTGAACACCTCGGGTCGGGCCGTGCTCTTCGCCGGCATCATCGTCTGCATCGCCCTGCTCGGGATGTTCGCCCTGGGTGTGTCGTTCCTCTACGGCCTGGCCGTGGCCGCCGCTCTCGGCGTGGCGCTCACCATGATCGCGGCGCTGACTCTGCTGCCCGCCCTTCTCGGGTTCATCGGACCCCGGGTGCTGTCTCGGCGGCAGAAGAAGAGCCTGGCCGAGAACGGACCCCGGATCGTGGGCACCGGCACCAAGGGCTTCTGGCCCCGGTGGGCGGGCATCGTGCAGCAGCGGCCGGTGATCCCCGCCGTGATGGCTCTGATCCTCATCATCGTGGTCGCCCTGCCGTTCTTCTCGCTACGGCTGGGATCGGCCGACCAGGGCAACGACCCCGCCGGATCGGCCACCCGGGTGGGCTACGACCTTCTGGCCCGGGGATTCGGTCCCGGGTTCAACGGTCCGCTCGAGTTGGTGGCCGTGGTCCACAACCCGTCCGAGCGAAGCGCCCTGTCCACGGTGGTGAGCGAGGTGGCCGCCCAACCCGACGTGCAGAGCGTGGCCCCGCCGGTGCTGATCCCCAGTCACGACGGCAGCGACGTGGCCCTGATCAACGTCTATCCCTCGAGCGCCCCACAGGACGCGGCCACCACCGCCCTCGTCTACCACCTGCGGCAGCAGACCATTCCCGCCGCCGTGTCGGGGACCAAGCTGACGGTGCTGGTGGGGGGGTCGACGGCCATCTTCATCGACTTCGCCCACGTTCTCTCGGCCAAGCTGCCGCTGTTCATCGGCCTGGTGGTGCTGCTGTCGTTCCTGCTTCTCTCCGTCGTGTTCAGAAGCATCGTCATACCGCTCGTCTCGGCCGCCATGAACGTGCTGTCCATCGGCGCCGCCTTCGGCGTGTTGGTGGCCGTCTTCCAGTGGGGGTGGCTGGGCTCGGTCTTCGGTGTCAACCGGGCCGGCCCCATCGAGGCCTTCCTGCCCGTGATGCTCTTCGCCATCCTCTTCGGCCTGTCCATGGACTACCAGGTCTTCCTGGTCACGCGTATCCACGAGGAGTGGCTGAAATCCGGTGACAACCGCACCGCCGTGCGCAACGGCCTGGCGGCCACGGGAAAGACGATCACCGCCGCCGCGCTGATCATGATCCTGGTGTTCGGCTCGTTCATCCTGGGCGGCGAGCGGGTGATCAAGGAGTTCGGACTGGGCCTGGCCGCCGGGATCCTGATGGACGCCGTGGTCATCCGGATGGCCGTCGTGCCGTCGGTGATGCTGCTCATCGGCAAACCCAACTGGTGGTTCCCGAAGTCCCTCGATCGCCTTCTCCCCCATATCGGCCTCGAACAGGCGGAGGGCAAGGCCGGCATCGAAGCGACGACCGGCGATCACGGTGGTGGACCCCAGGACCTCGTGGGCACGTCGCACCGCTGAACAGTGGACCACCCGGTAGGCGGAAGAAACACCGCGTCGTTCAAGCTTTGATCAGATCACCGATGAGGACGGGTGTGAGGCCCCGACTGCGGATGAGTTCGACCAGAGCGCCGAAGGCCTGCACCGTCCCGGCGTGGCCGGTGTGCAAGCTGACGATCGAACCCGGGCGCAGCGCGGCGGAGACGCGCTGCACGATGACCGAGGGCCCGGGGTCCTGGTAGTCGAGGGGATCGATGTCGTAACCGACCGAGACCGGGTAGCCGGCCAGGCCGGCCTGCTCCAGAATGAACGACGTGGGTACCACGATCCCCGACGGGCGGAACCAGTGGCCGTTGTCCCCCTCGAGCTGATCGAGAATGGTGGCGCAGTGTTGGATCTCGTCGGCCACGGCACCGGCGTCGAGAGAGCCGAGATCCGGGTGGTCGTAGGTGTGGTTCCCCAACGTGTGACCAGCGGCCAGGATCTGATGGGCCATGGTGGGATTGGCCTCCAGCCAGGTACCGACGCCGAAGATGGTGATCGGTGCCGACTGTTGGCGCGCTTCGGTCAGCAGTTGTTGGGTGAGAGCGACGTCCCCCGAACCGTGGAAGGTGAGGGCGACACCCTTGCCCGACCGGGATCCGTTGGCCACGTAGGTGGCCGGTCCCGTCGGTGCCGCCGTGGTGGTGGTCGTCGGGACGACCGTGGTGGTGGTGACCGGTGGTCGCTTGGGCCCGGCCGCACGCTTGGCGGCGCCCAGACCACAGGCGCTCAGAAGAGCGGCCGCCGCGGTGGCCAGGACCGAACGGCGGGTCCACTCGGAGGCTGACCGCGCTCGTGTCATCGAACGGACACCCTATGCACTACCGGCGCCCTCGGCCCGGAAAAAGGTCGGAGAATTGTCGGCCGGTGTCAGCGCAAGATCCCGGTGTGGCCCAGCGAGTAGCGGCCCGGTTGGGGCCAGATGCAGACGCCGTGGGGGCTGACACCTACGGGAACACGGGCGATCTCCTGGCCCGTGGTCGTGTCGATGGCGTAGACGTCGGAGTCGTAGCGGCCCGACAACCAGAGCACCTTGCCATCGGCGGACACGCCTCCCATGTCGGGGCTGGCCACGTTGCTGCCCGATCCGAGGCGGGTCCCGGGCTCGGGAGGCAGCACCCAGGTGGCCACCACCTGCCGGGTGGCGAAGGAGACCACCGAGACCGTGCCGACGTCGCGGTTGGAAACGTAGAGATCCTGGGAGTTGCGGCTGACGTAGAGCCCGTGGGCCCCTTTGCCGGTGGGCAGGAAACCGAGGACCTTGAAGGTGTCGCCGTCCAGCTCCCACACACCTTTGGCGGCCAGATCGGCGACGTAGAAGACGGTACCGTCGGGGGAGAGCTTCACGTCCTGGGGCTCGGAGCCCGGCTCGAGGTCCAAGGTGCCCACCACCGATTGGGTGGCCACGTCGACTTTGAGCAGCTTTCCCGAGAACTCACACGAGGCGATCAGGTAACGGCCGTTGGCGGAGAAGTCCAGGTGGTCGACACCGCGGCAGGGCACCGGCAGGGAATGGACGAGCGCCATGGTGTGGGGGTCGCGGAAGTCGAGACGCTGGAGCGCTTCGGCCACGACGACGGCGAAGCGACCATCGGGTGTGAAATACATGTTGTAGGGATCCTCGACCGGCACGGGGGTGCCCGGGTCGCCGGTGACCGGATCGATGGGGGTGAGGCTGTTGCCCTGGTCATTCGTGACCCAGAGCGTCTTCAGGTCCCATGAGGGCACGACGTGTTGGGGCAGTGCGCCGACGGCGAATTCCTTCACCACCTTGTAGGTCTGGGGGTCGATCTCATCCACCGTGTCGCTGAGGCTGTTGGGCACGTAGACGAGCGGACGCGCTGTCTGCGCCGCCGGAGCCAGACGGTCCGACTCGTCGGCGGCGTAGATGTCACAGGGATTGGTGACGGGGGGCATTCCCGGCAGGGGGTCCTCCACCGGGGGGCAGGCGCTGTGAGGATGGTCCTGTCGGGGAAGCGGCCGGGGTCGGACCGGGGTGGTGGCGTGCGAGGCGGCGCGCCGAGACGACTTGTGATCGGACCCGGTCATGGTGACGACGAGGACGACGAGGACGACGAGGACGGCCACAGCCGTGAGGAGTGCCACCCCGCGGCGCACCAGTACGCGGGCGGACAGCCGTCCGGTGTCGCGGTTCTCCGACGGGGCCATGCGGCTGCGAATCGTCAGCCGCGCGCGACGTGGAGATCAGCGGCCGGGTCGTGCCGCGTCGGCGGAAGCTCCTCACGGTCCGGCACGGAGAAACGATACCGCGGAGTTCCACCGGCAACACCGCAGGTCGAGCCGGGCTACGTTGCTCGCGTGTGCTTCTCTCCGGAAGGTGACCTGGCCGTCGGCCTGGTCGTCACCGGAATCGGGGTCGATGCCTGTCGGCACCTGCGGGGAAGAAACAACTATCTGTTGTTGGCAGCCACTCCGGTCGTGCTCGGCGCCCATCAGATCGATGAATCGCTGGTGTGGTGGGGACTGCAAGGCCATGTACCGCACCTGGCCGGGCGGATCGCCATGTGGATCTACCTGATGATCGCCTTCGTGGTCGTTCCCATCCTGGTGCCTCTGGCCATCTTGAGACTGGAACCGACGGCGCGGCGGCGATGGCTGATCACACCGTTCTTCTTGCTCGGGGTCGGTGTGGCCGCCTCACTTCTCGTCACGATGGTTCGCAACGGGATCACGGTCAAGCTGGGGCACTACCACCTGGCCTACAGCATCGGGCTGAAACACGGGATGGTGATCGTGGGTTTGTACATCGTGGCCACGTGCGGATCGCTTTTGTGCTCGGGCTACCGGCACATCGTGATCTTCGGACTGGCCAACGTGGTGGCCGTGGTCATCCTGGCCCGGCTGACGGCCGATGGCTTCGCGTCGCTGTGGTGCTTCTACGCCGCCATCGCCAGCGGCGGTATCTCGCTGCACATGCGGCTGGCCAAACCGCACCGCGGTCGTCCGTACGCCATGACCTGACCCGAGGCGCGGGACTGTCCGGAGGTGTCGGGCCGACCGTCACCGTCGTGACGGGCACGACAGCGTTACCCCCTGGACGTGGTGGTCACCGACGTGGTCGACGTGGTGCTCGGGTCGGTGGACGTGGTGTCCGGAGCGACCGCGGTCGACGCCGGAACGCCCGACGTCGAAGTGGTCGTCGGAGGCTCGGCGCTGGTGGACGACGCCGGCGCCGTGGGCGGCCGACCCGTGTCGGGCGAGGTGCAACCCGACGGCGGGCTGTCGGCTCCCTGCTGGCCGGGCATGAGGACGGTGCCGGCACAGCCGAAGTTGGAGAGGGTGACGTCGAGGACGACCGTTGCGCCGTCGGAGAAGCGGGCCACCGAGTCGACCTGCCGGATGAAGCCGGAGGTGTCGATCGAGACCTGGTCGGTGGTGCCCGTGTAGCCCTGGGCGTGGAGGACGGAGATGGCGTCCGACGCCGTCTTCGACTCCTCGGTGGTGATGTCCGGCTCGTTGACCAGCTGGGTGGGGTCGACGGCCACCTGGTAGACGGTGACCGGGACACCGTTCACGGTGGCCGTGCCCGACTGGGTCGCCCCGTTGATGTCCTGCTGGTAGAGGTCGAGGTAGCCGGTGGGGCTGGCCATGCCGATCATGGCGATGGCGCCTTCACGGCTGCCGATGGTGCTCTCGGTCAGGCCGGCGAAGCCCGATATGGGCTGACCGGGGGCGTTGGCCTGGCTCGGCGGCGGGGCCAGGCCGGTCTCGAGGGAGCTGCCCAGGTCCTCATAGAGGGTGGTGCTGTTCACCCGGATCGAGACCTGGAGACCGCTGGCCACCCCGTTTGCCCCGGTCGTTGCGCCCACGTTGGCGTCGATCAGGGTCGCCTTCGGGTTGGTGTTGGAGATGCCGGAACCGGACACCGGGGTACCGGGATTGCTCACCGGGGCGCCGTTGCACTCGGTGACGGTCTGCGTCGCGTTACTGCTCGAGGAGGAGACGATTCCCGATGGGAGGTTCGTGATCCCCGAGACCTTCTTGGTGGTCGGCTTCGTCGCCTTCGACCCTGTCTTGACCGTCAGTGACGATCCGTAGGCTGCCGATGCGGACCCCGATCCGGAGACCATTCCGGACGACGAGGCGGACACCGAGCCGGGGGTGAGCGGGCCCACGCCGCTCGGCATGGGGACCGTCATGGTGTGGCAGACGGTGGTCGAGGTGGTGGTCGGCACCGTCCGGGTCGGTGGGGTGGTCTTCAGGGTGTAGGCGAAGTCGAAACTGCCCGAGTCGGTGGTGGCGCTGAGCGCACCCAGGACCTGGTGCTCGGCCGGTCCCGAGCCGAAGGTCTTGGCCTTGGACGGCGCGGTGTGTCTCTGGGCCGTCTGGTGGGCGGCGGTCGATCCGGTGAGGGCGACGCCGACGGGGACGGCCACCAGGGCCAGACAGGCGACGGCGGCGGCCAGGGCCCCGGTACGACGCCAGGGCGAGGGCCGGGGGCCGGTCTCGGGGCTCGTCTGCGGGCCCTCGTCCAACCACATCTGGTCGTCGTTCATGTCGTCTCCCGGCTTCCCGGCGACCGAGGGGGCTCGACCCGCCGTCTGGGTACGACGGAACTTTACTACTCGACTCCACCGAGGGTCGGGGTGGCGGTTCTCCACAGTGGTAAAGATCTGAGACAAGCCTCTGACCTCGAGGTTTCCCGACGGTCCGACAACGGCCAGACCGGCCTGACGAGCCGAGTCGAGGAGTTTGGCCGCCACCACCGGGGCCTTGTCGGCGTTCTCCCCGAAGTCCCGGCAGAGGGCCTCGGCCAGGTCGGAACGGGCCGGCAGTGAGCCCCCGGGGGGCAGGGTCTCGAAGACGGCCCGGAAGAGGGGGACCGAGAGGAAGGCCTGTCGGCGGGCCTCGGCGGCATGGGGATCGAGGCCGGCCAGGATCAAGCGGCCCCGGTCGGTCAGGTCGATGTGGTCGGCCCGGCCGGCCAGGAGGCCGAAGGTGCGGGCGTTGGCCAGGCGGGCCAGGTAGGTGCCGTTGTTGGTGCCGGAGTAGCCGAGGCCGGCGGCCAGGAGGTCGGGGGCGATGGTGCCGCCGGCGTTGTCCACGATGCGGGCGGCGGCGATGGCCGCTTCGAGATCGAAGCGGACCGAGCGGAATCGGCTACGGACCACGGGGACCATTCTCCCAGCCCTCCGGGCAGAGGTGAAGCGCCGTAGCATTCTGCAGGTGAGCAGCACCGTGGCCGCCGGTTACCCCTCCCCGCCATCCGATGCGGCCCGGGCCACGGAGATCTTCGGGGCCATCGAAAATGCGGTGGGTGCGGTGGTGCTGGCCGGGCCCCTGACGATCCGGCTGGCCGTGGGCTGCGTGGCCGCCGGGGGCCATCTGCTGGTCGAGGACCACCCGGGACTGGGCAAGACGACTCTGGCCAAATCCCTGGCCGGAGCCCTGGGGCTCGATTTCCGGCGGCTGCAGTGCACGGCCGACCTGTTGCCGGCCGACGTCACCGGGGCGACGGTGCTCGGCCCCGAGGGCGGCGAACCGAGCTTCCGGCCCGGACCCGTGTTCACCAACGTGCTGATGGCCGACGAGCTGAACCGGGCGTCGCCGCGGGCCCAGTCGGCGCTGCTCGAGGCCATGGAGGAGCAGCAGGTGACGGTGGACGGGCGCAGCTACCGGTTGCCCCGGCCCTTCTTCGTGCTGGCCACGCAGAACCCGTACGACGCAGCGGGGACGTCGCCACTGCCCCACGGCCAGCGCGACCGGTTCCTCGTCCGGGTCTCCATCGGATATCCGTCGCGGGGGCAGATGGACGAGCTGATCGCCGGGGACGACCCGGCCGACCGGGCCCGGGAGCTGACCGCGGTGGTGTCAGCGGAGGATGTGGCCAGTCTGATGGGTGCCGTCCGGTCGGTGCACGTCTCGGGCGCCGTCCGGGGCTACGTGCTCGACCTGCTGGAAGCGATCGGCGGCCACCCCGGTGTGGCCGTGGGGCCCTCACCCCGGGCGGCCCGGGCGGTCGTGCGCGCCGGGTCGGCGCTGGCCGTGGCCGACGGTCGGAGTTACCTGTCGCCGGCCGACGTGCAGCACGCGGCGGCGCCGGTGCTGGCCCACCGGCTGGCTCTGCACCGGGCGGCCGAACTGACCGGAGAGGACGCCGAGACGCTGGTGGGCGCCATCGCCGGGACGGTGCCGGTGCCGCTTCACGGAGAAGCCGAGGGCGGGTGAGGCGGCGGGTCCCCTCGATTCCCCGGCCCACGGGCCGCGGGGTCGGCGTGGCCGGGGTGTTCCTGGCGCTGTTCGTGCTGAGCCTAGCCAGCGGCACCGCCGAACTCGTGCCGCTGACGGCGGCCGTCGGCCTGCCCCTGCTGGTGGCCCCGGTGGCCGCTTCGGTGCGCGCTCGGCGGGCCCGAGGGGATCTGGCCGTCGACGCCTCGGTGTCTCCCCCCTCGAGCGTGGTGGGCGGGGCGGTGACCCTGCGGATCGGGGTGACGAACAGGTCGGAGGGTGTCGGCCCGGCCTTGGCCATCGAGGCGCCGGGGCGGCGCTGGCAGAGGCGGACCGGTGAGATCGGCGACCCGGCGGGCGAGGGGCCGGTCGACACGAGGTCGGTGATGGTGCCGTCGGGTCTGATCACGCTGCCGGCACCGGGGGGGCGGACGAGGGAGGTGTTCGCCGGCGCCGTGGGATCGGGCCGGCGCGGGATCTTCGTCCTCCCGGCCCGGCGGAGCTGGGTTCTCGACCCGTTCGGGCTTTTCGGCGCCGCCGGTCCGGTGATCCCGGCCGTGTCCGCCGTCGTCTACCCCGCCGCCGGGACCGGGGCGCGGTGGACGGCGTCGGGGGACGGGGACGGGGAGACGGGAGCGGGCGAGCCGGCCACGGGAGGGAGTGGCGGCGGTCTCGGCGAGTTGGTCGGGATCCGGCCCTATGTGGCCGGAGACCGGCTGTCTCTGCTGCACTGGCCGGCGCGGGCGCGTTACGGCGCCTGGTTCGTACGGCAGTTCGGCACCGAGGAGGGCGAGCCGACGCGGCTGGTGCTCGACGACCGGGCCGGGGTGCACCGGCAGGCCGACTTCGAGAAGATGGTGGCCGACGCCCACGGGTTGATCGAGCTCTGTTGGGGCCAGGGTCGGGCCGTCGAGCTGTGGACGCTGTCGGGGAGGGCGGCCACTCACGGTGCCGTCGGCCCCGGGGTCGAAGAGGCCCGGGTGCTGCTGGCCGGCGTCCTGCCCCGGGCGGCGGGCGGCCGGTGCGTCGAGGGGGGCACCGTGATCACCACCGGCACAGGGGCTCGGAGCCTGCCCGAGAGCGTCGAGCGGATCGTGGTGGGTCCGTGAGTCGGCGCGCCGTGAGCGAGCTGTCGCTCTTCGGGGTGGCGCTGATCGGGGGCTTCGCCGTCGGACGACTGACGACGTCGGGTGGCGCCTGGCGTGACGTGGTGGCTGCCGCCGTCGTCGGTGAGGCGCTCACGGCTGTCGCCTCCCGGCGATTGTCCGGTGCGTGGTCGTCGGTCGTCGGCACCGCCGGGGTGGCTCTCGCGGCCGTGTGGCTGTCGGCTCCGGCCGGAGCTTTGTGGCACGGCCTGCCCAACCTGACGACACTGCGGATTCTCGGCCGGCAGCTGAGGGCCGTCGGTCCCGTGCACCTGCCCGTGGCCGGTGGGGCCGGTGTGGTGCTGATCGGCATGGTGGTGGCCGGGGTGGCCGGCGTCGGGACCCGGGCCCTGCCGGGTGCGCTCGGATTGGTACCGGGGGTGGCCCTGCTGGCCGGCTCCACGGTGGCGCTTGGCTCCCCGGGCGCCGAACTGCTGGCCGTGGCTCTGGCCGGCGCCGGCGTGGTCCTTCTGGTGGCACGTTCGGCCGAGCGGGTGGGGGCGCTGCTGGCGACGGCCACGACGCTGGCGTCGGTGGCGGGCGTGGTGGTGGTCGGTGCGGCCGGCGGGACGGGGTCGGCGTCGGGGGGCGGGATCCCGGTGGCGGGGGTACCTCCCACGGCCCTTTCGCTCGTCTCGCATCTGACGGCGCTGCAGATCCGTGACCCCGATCTGGTTCTCTTCACGGCCCGGAGCCCGCTGCCGACCTACTGGCAGGTGGGCTCGTTGTCGGTGCTCTCCGGGAATACCTGGGTCCCCGACGCGGCCACCGCCGCCGCCCTGGCCGGTCGGGGAGGGTCCCCGCCGTCGGTGCCGGCGGCCGGTGGGCCGAGCTTCACGGCGACGGTGACGGTGGCCAATCTCTCGAGCCGGCTGCTGCCCGTGCCGCCGGACACCCGGGCGGTGTCGGGGGCGACGCTCAGTGCCGTCGGTGCCCTGGCCTCGACGGCCAGCGCGCCGGGGCTCACGTTTACGGCGACGGCGACGGTGCCGGAGACCGATATCGGGGTCGGCGCGGCGTCCGCGGGACCGTCGGGGTCCGACACCGTGGACACCCGATTGCCCAGCCTGCCCCCGGGCATCGTCACTCTGGCGCAGTCGATCACGGCATCGGCGGCGACGCCGCTCGAGAAGGCCGAATCCCTGACCAATTGGTTCCGGTCCCGTCTGTTCCACTACTCGCTGAAACCGACGGGTGTCTCGCTGATCTCGTTCCTGACGTCGTCGCACACCGGCTCGTGCGAACAATTCGCCGGCGCCTACGCCGTGCTGGGGCGCGCCGTCGGGTTGCCCACCCGGGTGGCCATCGGTTTCACGACCGGGGTGCGCGACCCGGCCGGGCAGACGGTGGTGCGGGGCATCGACGCCCACGCCTGGCCCCAGGTCTTGCTCGGCGGGAACTGGATCTCCTTCGAACCGACGCCCGAGAGGCCGTCGGGTGAGCTCTCCCCTCCGGGGGTGATCGGACTGAGCGCGGTGGGGACGCCGAACCCGGTGGGACCGACGAGCATCCCCCGCTCCCCGCCGGGGCTGTCGTTCCCTGTCCCCGGCCGGTCGACGACGGTGTCGGCCGTCCCCCGGGCGTCGGTGCTGTGGTGGTGGTTGACCCCCCTGCTGGCCGTGGGGGCGGTGCTCCCGGGCGCCGAACTGCTGCGTCGGCGCCGGCGTCGGAACAGGACGGCCGGCGACGAGCTGCGATCGGCCTGGGGACGGATCGACCGTGTCCTCGGCCGCCGTCAGATGGCCCGGCCGGCGTGGCGGACGCCGGTGGCCCATAGCCGGCTCCTGCGCTCCCAGATGGGCGGCGACGAGATGGACGCCGTATGGGCGGAGCTCGAGTGGTTGGCCGTGAGCCTCGAAGAGGAGGTGTACGGCTCCCGGCCGGCGGGCGTCGACGACGGCCGGAGGGCCCGGGTCGCGGGCCGACAGGTGACCCGGAGCCTGTCCGTCGGCCCGGGGCGCCGGACCTTGGTCAGGGGTGGTCGGGCTCGGTGGCCATGACGTTCGAGCCGGTGAGAGCGAAGACGCCGAAGGTGACCATGGCCAGGCCGAGAACCTCGAAGAGCGGAGCCGGCCCGCGGGAGTCGATCTGCTCACCGAAGAGGCCGATGCCGATGACGACGGCGACGAGCGGCTGCATGACGGTCAGGGTGGGAAGCGAGAAACGCAGCGCCCCGGCATGGAAGGCGCTCTGGGTCAGAAGCAGCGCCCCGGCGCCGCCGACGACCATGGCGTAGGGCTCCCACATGGCGAGGGCGTGGAGGACGCCGGCGTCGAGGAGATGGCCCGTGCGTTCGGTGAGGGCGGCCACGTAACCGAAGGCCATGCCCGAGCCGGCGCCCAGGAGGACCGCCGCTCGACGGCGCGATCCCCGACGGGCGACGAGGACCGCGGCGGTGCAGCCGATGACGATGACGGCGGTGAGGACGGCCCAGGACAGAGCCCGGGCGTGGGGATGGCCGAGGCCCGGTCGGGCCACGCCCAGGAACAGGCCCAGGCCGGCCACGGTGAGAGCGGTGGAGGCGATGTCCGGCGTGTGGAGACGCCGGTGGTCGAGCCAGGCCGCCAAGGGGAGGGCGAAGACCAGGCTGAGGACAAGGAGCGGTTCGACGAGGGAAAGCGATCCCCGGCGCAGCGCCAGGAACTGAAAGAGATAGCCCACGCCGTCGAGGAGGTTGCCGACGAGCCAGAGGGGACGCCGGGCCAGGCGGACGAGGAGACCGGCGCGCACCGAGAGTTCCGGTGGCTGGGCCACGGCGGCATGGTGCTGGAGGACGGCGGCCGTTCCGTAGGCGGCCGCGCTGGCCAGGGAGAGCAGGACGATGGAGACGAGACCCCGGCCGATGGCGTGGTGGAAGACCTTCAACCCCACCACCTCGGCCGGCATTCCCACCACGACAGCCTGCCCGATGGGTCGCGGCTGCTGTCGAGTGACGAGACGACGGCGTCGGCACCGAAGGGCGCCGGCGGCCGGATCAGCCGACGAAGAGGGACTTGCGCTGGTGTTTGACGCCGCGCATGCGGCGGACGATCTCTTCCACGCTGAGATCGTTACGGCCCCGCAGAACAAGGGCCTGCTCGTCGAGGCGCGCCATCTCCCGGCTGCGCAGGCGCTCCTGTTCGGCCTTGGGTCGACGACGCAGAGCCCGGTTGAACGAGGCGGCCGCCGCACCGGGGCCGTCGAGCCCGAGGATGGTGGCGATGGTGGCGAAGGTCCGGCCCTGGTCCCGGAGGGTCAAAACCTGGTGGTCACGCTCGGCGTCGGGGCTCATCTGCTTCCACTCTCCCATGAACGGAAGCGCACAGGGTGAACTTCGGCCGGCCGGATCAGGCGTTTGTGGCCGCCGTCTGTGCCGTGACCCACCGCCCGGAAAGCTCCTGGTAGACGGCCTGATGTCGTGCGGTGCCGTCCCGACAGGGCCCGCCACCTGCGACGGCCGGTTCAGAAGGGGTGCCGACGAGCCGATGGAGAGGGCAAATTGTTCAGGAGGGGCCTTGGAACCGGAGTGGCTCGATCGGTTGGTGCTGGAGCTCCCCGATGCCGTCGTGGTGGCCGACGGACAGGGCAACCTGATCTGGGGCAATCCGGCGGCCGAGCGGATGTTCGGGGTCACGAACGACGAGATCGTCGGCGTGAGTGCACTCGACCTCTTGCACCCCGAGGACCATGAGCTGGCCGTCGCCTCGCTCGAGAGTGTCCAGGGCAAAGAACGCGGGAGTCCGATCGAGCTCCGGGTGCGATCGGCCACGGGATGGAGACTGGTCGAACTGATCGGTACCAACGTGATCGGCCAACCGCCCATCGACGGACTGGTGTGGTCGCTGCGGGACCTGACCGATCGGCGGCGCTGGGAGGTGGCGACCAACGACATAGAGCGGTTCCGGTCGCTCGTGCACAACTCGGCCAACATCCTGCTGCTGCTCGACAGAACAGGGACGGTGGCGTCCGTGTCGGCCGCCATCACCCGGATGCTCGGCCATGACCAGGAGCTGGTCGAGGGGCAGCTGCTCGACGATCTGGTGATCCCGACCGACCGGATGACGTTGCGCGCCGCGCTGGTGTCCGTCCTCGACAAGCAGGAACGGGATGAGGGTGCGACGGTCGTCGAGGTGTGCCTGCGGCGCCGCGACGGTGGCACGCCCGTGCCGTGTGAACTGAGCATCGTCAACCTGCTCGACGACCCGACGGTCAACGGGTTGGTGGTCTCGGCGCACAACATCACCCAACTCCGGTCCACCCGCGATGAGCTCGAACGGCTGGCCACCCGGGACGCGCTGACCGGACTACCCAACCGGACGCTCATCTTGGATCGGATCGAGCAGATGCAGAAGCGCGGCAACCGGACCGGTGCGGGGGGCGCCGTCCTCTTCGTCGATCTCGACCGGTTCAAGGACGTGAACGACTCGCTCGGTCACCGGATCGGCGACGACGTACTGCGACAGGTGGCCACCCGGTTCCGCCGGACCCTGCGCGAGTCCGATTCTATCGGTCGGCTGGGGGGCGACGAATTCGTGGTGCTGGTGGAAGGAGCGGGGGCCAGTCACGCCGAGGGGGCCGCCCAACGGCTGCTCGACGCCCTGGTCGAGCCCTTCTCCGTGCAGAGTGAAGCCCGGCCGCAGCTCACCGTGTCGGCCAGCATCGGCATCGTGTCGGGGGCGTACAGCTCGGCCGAGGACCTGCTGATGGATGCCGACGTGGCTCTCTTCGAGGCCAAGGCGGCGGGCCGGAGCCGGGCGCTGCGTTTCGAGCCCGAGATGCGCGGCGCCTTCCGGGCCCGGATCGAACTGGAGAGGGACCTGCGACTGGCGCTGCAGCGAAGGGAGTTCTTCCTGATGTACCAGCCTGTGGTCGAGCTCGACACCGGCGGGGTGCGCAGTATGGAAGCGCTATTGCGCTGGCGGTTGCCGTCGGGGCAGGTGGTCGGGCCCGACGCCTTCATTCCGGCGCTCGAGGAATCCGGACAGATCGTCGAGGTGGGCACCTTCGTGCTCAACGAGGCGTGCCGGATGACCAGGACCTGGCAGGTGCTGGGACTGCCGACCGCCGTCTCGGTGAACGTCTCACCGCGGCAGTTCGAAACGGACATGTTCGTCGACGAGGTGCACCGGGCGCTCGAACTCTCGGGCCTCGACCCGACCTCGCTGATCCTCGAGATGACAGAGACGACGCTGATGCGCGACTCGCGCGAATCCGACGTGAGGCTGGCGGCATTGAAGCACCTCGGGGCCCGGCTGGCCATTGACGACTTCGGCACCGGCTACTCGTCCCTGGCCTACCTGCAGAAGTTTCCCGTGGACATCATCAAGATCGACCGCGCCTTCATCTCCGGTGCCGTGGTCGACGGACCGAGCGCGGCGCTCGTCCACGCGCTGGTGGAGCTGGGGAATGCCTTGGGGCTCGAGACGGTGGCGGAAGGGATCGAAACGGCCGATCAGCTGATCCGGCTCCAGCACGAGGGTTGCCACGCCGGACAGGGCTTCTACTTCAGCCGGCCCCTGGAGTCGGGCGACGCCGAGCTCTTCTTGCGCGCGGCGAGCGAAGACGCCCTCCCCGCCGGCGGCGGCGGCGCCTCTCTACGCCGGTAGGGAACCCGGCGCCGTTCAGCGCAGGAGCGACACGACGAGGGCCGCTTGACCCAGGTGGTAGGTCACCATGATCCCGACGTCGGCCGGGCCGAAGGGCCGGACGAAACGATTCCAGGCGATCATCGTGTCCGACGAGACGAAGAGGCCCGCTCCGATGCCGGCCAGAACATTGCCCGTGGCCAGCGCGGTGGCCAACATGGCGCCGATGACCACCATGTAGACGGCTACCGGGAGACGTATCGGCCGTTGGCTCCGCAGGGCTTTCAGGACGCGGGCGCCGAGCGGCGACAGGCCAACCAGGACGACAGCGCCAGCCACGGCGAGGGCCGGAGCGCCAGGGTGATGCGACCAGAAGCCGGCCAGATAGAAGAGGTGGCCCAGGAGGAACGCCCCCAGTCCGGCGATGAAGAGGTCGGACGGGAGCATGAGCAGGACGTCGCCGGCGAGCGAGCAGACGAGGGCGGCCACGAACCAGTCCCTCCTGGCTCCGGCGTCGGACGCCGGGGTCAGGGCGACGGCGGTGAGGATGAGCGCGACCAGGGTGGTCGGTTTGCAGACGTACTCGAGCCGGGTGTTCTCGACCGCACGGGCGATCCAGTCGCCGATGGCCAAGAGCAGGCCGATGACGAGAAAGGCAGTGGCGAAGCCGGTCACTGCCCGTGGGCGGTGTCGGCCTCCCAGGGGTGCGTGACCGACCCCTTGACGCTCGTCCGGAACATCTCCCGGCGTTCACCGGCGTAGTCGTTCAGGGCGTTGTGCATGGTGCAGCGGTTGTCCCAGATGGCCAGGGTGTGTCGGGACCAGCGCAGACGGCAGGTGAAGTTCTCGTTGGTCGCCTGCCGGTAGATGTGGGCCAGCAGTTCTTGGGACTCGATCGGATTCCAACCTTGGAATCGGGTCGTGTAGACGGGATTGAGGTACAACGCCGGTCGCTTGGTGACCGGGTGCTCGATGACGGCGGGGTGGACGTGCTCGGCGTGGGCGTCGGGTGACGGGGTGATGGCCATGGAGGTGAGGTCCTTGACCTTGTCGAGGAATCCGCCGGTGCCGTAGGCCATCCCGGCTGAGTGGACGGCGTTCAGAGAGGTCAACGTCTGCTTCAGACCGGGCGACAGTGACTCGTAGGCCAGGTACTGGTTGGACCAGACGGTGTCGCCCCCGAAGGCCGGGACCTCCCAGGCATGGAGCAGGGTGTACGACGGGGGCTCGGGAAGGTAACTCAGATCGCTGTGCCAGGCGTTGGCGAAGTTGAGCTGATCTCCCGGCTCCTTGATGACCCGGATGACGTAGGGGCGATCTTCGAGGGGGGAGACGAAGGGGGTGAGATCTCGACCGCCCAGGAGGTCGGTGATCCGTTCCAGGTCGTCGAGATCGAGATGTTGCTCAGGCAAGAAGACCACGAGGTGGTCGGCCAGGGCCTTGCGCAGGCCGTCGAGCTGTTTGCTCTCGGTCACCGTGACCAGGTCGATCCCCGTCAGCACCGCGCCCAGCGCCCCGGCGATGGGACGGACGGCCAAGGACGTGGTGGAATTCACATTCTCCCTTTCGTCCATCGGAAAGAAGGCATCCGGACGTAGGTGTTAGCGTCGGTGAAGTGTACGCAACCGCTTGGCACAACGGAGGGCCACCGGAAGACCCGGCCGGATACGGACTCAGGCTCACCAAAGCCGACCGGGACCGCTACTTCGACTCCAGCTGGGAAGAGGTCGTTCTCGAGATGGACGGCGCTCCGGCGGCGTCCATCCCTCTGAGCCCCTCCTTCTGGCGAAGCTGCTCCGAACTGCGCTCGGCCACGATCGGCAATTGGCTTCTCTCGACCGATGCCGCGCCCTGGGCCCAGGGACGCCCACCCGGTATCGCCGTGACACCGATCGAGGGAAACCAGTTCTCCGCCCGGCTGCTCCAACGGCGGGCGCTCCAGCAGTAGCGAGCCGAAGAAGGGGCGACGTCCCATCCCCGATCCCCGAGCCGCGCGCACGCGGCGGAGCGGCACTCCCCTGGAGAGCTTCACCAGGTTCGTGGCCTCCCGGGGGGCGCCGCATCGGTCGGCTGTTGGCCGCCATCTGATCATCCCCGGTCCGCCTCGGATTTCGGCAGAACCGACTCGTCGGAGAGTGCTGATAAACATCGTCGGGTGACGCATGGGGGACGAATGACGCCGGTTGTCCGAGGAGATCGGGTCGAAGTGCCTATTTGCTTCGACAGTGCTCTCGACGGAAGGTTCTGAATGCAAATCGGGGGGGCTGTCAGAGGCCTACAGGCGGATTGGAGATTTACGGACGGGGTTCCCGCAGCCTCCCGGCGGCCCCGGACATTCCTTCGGTGGCCATCCTCCGGCACCGCTCTCGACGCCGTTTCTCATCGCCGCGCCCGGCATGAGGACGATCCGGCAGCTAGGGCGCCGTCGATCCGACCGCTGCCGACCCGATTCGGGGTCGGCAGCGGTCAAGGATCATCGGTGGGCAAAGGGGAATAGACGACGTTGCCGTAGCGGTGGAGGCTCCGTGTGACCACCTGCTCGCGGAGCCAGCGGAGGAGTTCGATCCGGCCGTGTGAGCAGATCGGTTCGTCGATGACGGTGACCACGTTCTCGGCCGCGGCGACGAGGACCTCGGGTTCGGCCTGGCCCAAAAGACGCAGACGGACGCCGGTCGAAGATCCGAGCGACGACGCCAGCGCTTCTCCGCTTTCCACCGTGAACTCAGTTCCTGTCGGCAGAGGCGGCCGTCCCCGCCGAGGTCCCGGACTCGAAACCCGGACGGCCGTGCCCGTCAGGGCGGCGGCGGCCAGGGCTTTGGCCAGCGCCTCGTCGGAGACGTCATCGCTGATCCGGAGAACGACACCGGGCGAGAAGGGCCGGTAGCGCAGCTGGTTGGACTCGGAGCGGAGGCCGGCCAGTTCCGTGGTACGGCCGAAATGGGCGTCCCACCAACGCCGGTAGTCGGCCAATGTCGCGTCGACGCCGACCTCGTGCGCATCGTGCCAACGACGGAGGCTCAGCAGATAGTTGGGCCCGCCGGTCTTGGCCGTGGGGCCGACACTGGAGCGCTTCCATCCCCCGAAGGGTTGCCGTCCGACCAGGGCACCGGTGGTCGGACGATTGACATAGAGGTTCCCCGCTTCCACGACGTCCACCCAGTGCCGGTGCTCGACCGGGTCGAGTGACTGCAGACCCGCCGTCAATCCGTAGGCCACGGCGTTCTGCCAGGAAATAGCCTGGTCGAGCGTAACGGCCCGCATGACGGCCAGGACCGGACCGAACCATTCCGTCTGGTGGGCCCACGAGCCGGGTCGCACTCCGATCCGGACGCCGGGAGACCAGAGGCGCCGGTGCTCGTCGAGGCATCGGGGTTCGACCAACCAGGACTCACCGGGATCGAGGGTGGTGACGGCCCGTTCGAGGGAATCGGTGAAGGGGCCGACGATGGGTCCGACCTGAGTGGCGGGAGAGGAGGCTGGGCCCACCCGTAGGGCGCGTACGGCATCGGCCAGCTGACGCAGAAACGGGCTCTTGTCGTAGATCGAGGCGTCGACGATGGCCAGGCTGGCAGCCGAGCACTTCTGGCCGGCGTGGCCGAAGGCCGAACGCACCAGGTCACCAACCGCCTGATCCACGTCGGCCGTGGCCGTGACGACGACGGCGTTCTTTCCCGACGTCTCGGCCAGCAGTCGTCGTGACGGAACCCAACCGGCGAACAGGCGGGCCGTGGTCCATGATCCCGTCAGGATGACGGCGCTGACCGAGGGATGGGTGATCAGGCGCCGGCCGGGCCCACCATCGGCAGCGGCCAGCACCTGGAGCCGACCGGCGTCGAGACCGGCCTGGTGCAGTTGTTGGACGAGAAGTCCTGCGGTGGCCGGGGCCTCGGGACTCGGCTTCAGGATCACCGTGTTCCCGGCGGCCAGTGCGGCCAGGACGCCCCCGGCCGGAATGGCGTAGGGGAAGTTCCACGGGGGGGAGACGACGACGACGCCACACGGCTCACTGGCCACCTCCGCCCCGAGGGTCGTGAGCAGGTCGATCCCGGCCGCGTACCACCGGGCGTAGTCGACACCCTCGGAAACCTCCGGGTCGGCCTCGGCGAAGGTCTTCGCCGTTTCCGTCGCCATCACCGACACGGCATCGGACCGGCCGGCGGCCATGACCGCGGCCGCCGCGTCGAGGTGCAGACGTCGTTGCCCCCCCGGCGTCGCCTCCCAGCCGGCGGCGGCCGCGACCGCACGGGCCACGGCGGCATCGGCGTCGCCGTGGGTCGCCTCGACCGGTGCCGGTCGTCCGGCCGCGGCCAGCGCAGCGAGGGCCCAGTGACGATTGGCGGGAACGGTCAGATCGGTATCGGGCTCGTTCGTGAACCGGTTGCCGACTTGAGCCGTCGGTGCCTCAGGAGGTGGTTGGGAGCGGTCCTGGAATTGAAACGGCACCACTGACGCGTGGGTGCGGGTCCGGACCGATGCACGAAAGCGATTCGCCTGCTCCTCCCATTCGGCGCTGCCGGGGGTCATGTCCAAGACGTGGCGCAGGAAGCCCTCCGGGGTGGTGTTCTCGTCCAGACGGCGGGCCAGGTAGGCCAAGGCATTGCGGAAATTCTGACGGGTCGTGGCCGGGACGTAGAGCAGGACGTGGCCGCAGTGAGCGATCACCGCCTCCGCCTGGCCATCGGCCATGCCGGCCAGCATCTCGATCTCGACCGGGACCCCCCGATCCCGGGAGAGCACCAGAGCCAAGGCCACGTCGAAGAGATTGTGCGAGGCCGCCCCCACACGCACTGATCCATCGGCGGCGGCGGCGAGCAGGCGCTCCAGGAGCGCCACGTAGGAGGCGTCGGTGTCGGCCTTCGTTCGGTAAGGGGCGGGCGGCCAATCGTGGCTCTCGGCGTCGACTCGTTCCATGGCCAGGTTGGCCCCCTTCACCAGGCGGATCCGGATGGGGGCCTGGCCGGCCTGCCGGCGTTGGCGGGCGAAGGACAACAACCGGTCGAGAGCCTCGTGGCTGTCGGGCAGATACGCCTGCAGGGCGATGCCGGCGACCAGCGACGCGAACTCCGGTCGACCGAGAACCCGGGTGAAGGAGGCCACCGTGAGATCGAGATCTCGGTGCTCCTCCATATCGAGATTGACGAGCTTGGTGGGCTCGAACGACGACGCCGTTCGATAGAGACGTCGGAGTGAACCGCTGATGCGGGCCACCGAACCCTCGAAATCGAGCAGCGACAGGCCCTCGGCCATCGAGGAGACCTTGACCGAGACACAGTCGATGTCCGAACGGTGCAGGAGTGCGTCCACTGCGGCCGTCCTCTTCTCGGCTTCCTGTGCACCCAGGATCGCCTCGCCCAGGAGGTTCACGTTGGGACGGCGATGGTGGACGTGCAGCCGGGCCAGGCGCCGGCCGAGCCGTGCCGGCTCCGCCGGAAAGACGAGCGGTCTCGCCTCCCGACGCAATCGGGCCGCCACCAGGCCGGTGACGGGACGTGGAGCGGGGCGGGCCATAGCGGCGGCTGCCTGCAGAAGGAGGCGATCGGCCACGGAGACCCCGTCGAGATCCCCGGAAGTCACCCGGGCCATCTGGGTGGCCGCTGTCCGGGCGTCCACCGGACGAAGTACCCGATCAGCCAGGGAAAAGGCCAAACGGGTGCCCGACGAACTGGCCAGGAGCCGGCTGAGGTGACCTTGGCGCCGGCGCTCACGTGACGAGGTCCCGGCTCGCGACGCGGTCAGGAGATCGGTGGCCAAGGCGACCGACCGCTCGATGAGCTGGTCCTCTGATGAAGACGCCACTGCTCCTATTACACCTGGATCGGGGCGGCATGGGGCCGATGGAACCGGTAGAGAAGGCAGCGCCCCACCGGGTCGTCCGCTACGACCCGGTGGGTTCACTGCCGAGCGACGCGTACGGGGCTCGAACCCGTGACCCCCGGATCGACGGCGTGTCACTCATCATCGACGACCCGGCGCTCTTTCCGCTGAGCTAACGCGTCCGGGTGGCGGGGCCCGGTCCCTTGCAGGTCGATGTCTCCTCTGGGAGGTGACACCGCGATGGCCGGTGGACAGCCGGTCGGGGCGGACCGGCTTCGTTTGGGGGAGGGGACGTGTCCACCATCCTCCGGGCTCCCGCCACAGTGCGGGCGGAGAGGGTCGAACTCTCAAGGACCGTCGGTCCGCCGGCTTTTCTGAAACCGGTGCGTCTTGCTGTTCCGCCACGCCCGCGCTGAGATCGGCAGGGGTCAGCCGTCCCCGACGGCGGTCGGGCCGATCTCATTGTTGACGATATCTTCAGTTTTCAAGGATCTATTTGGACGCGCACCGACCAACCCATAGAGGCAATTGGGCCCGCCACATCCTCAGAAGCGCAAGAAGTCCGACCTCGTGGGCCGCACCAGCGGCGACCACTCGGTAACCAGCCCCTCACCCCCCCTGGTTCACTACTCACACTGTCCGTCGGCCCGGAAAACAAAGGAGCCGCCTCCTTTCGGAAGCGGCTCCTGACGGTGTCCCGGACTTGATTGTCCTGGTCAACCCGTCAAGGGCGCCTCCGTGGCGAGATTCGCCGACGCAGCGGCGTACCCGTGCTTCGACAGGGACTTCCAGCCGCGCCACATCGACGGGGTTACTCCCCCGTCGAAATGCCGGGTGACCCGGCAGCTGGTCGTATCACTAAAGCGCATGATCAATAACATACACCAATTTGCATCGCTATTGGAAGAGTCTGTCTCTCTGAGTCTGTAAATGACGACGACCGGGTATCCAGCCGTGGATAGGCTCACGGCGTGACCACCGACACGGGCTCGTGGGCGCCCGTTCCCGCCGTCGGATCTCCGTTCGTGGCCGGAACCCGTTTCGATCCGGCGTCCGTCGGCTACGCCCAGGCCGAGTACCTGTTCACCGGTGAGGCCTGCTCGTACCAACGACAGCGGAGCTCGGTGACGGTCATGGACCGAGCCGACTTCACCACGCGTGTGCTCGTCTACCGCCCGGTCGACGACGCCGCCTTCAACGGCACCGTGTGGGTCGAATGGCTGAACGTGAGCGGTGGCCTCGATGCGGCACCTGACTGGATCTTCGTGCACCGGGAATGGCTACGCCGCGGTGCCGTCTGGGTGGGCGTCTCGGCCCAGAGCATCGGGACGATGGGGGGCACGAGCATCTTCGGTCTCGAGAGTCCGGGACTGGTCGGAACCAACCCGGCGCGCTACGGAGAATTGCGCCACCCGGGTGATCGATTCTCCTATGACATCTACACCCAGGTCAGCGCGGCCATGCGACGGCCTTCGGGCACTGTTCTCGACGGCCTCACCGTCGAGCGGGTGGTGGCGATCGGCGAGTCGCAGTCTGCGTTCCGCCTGACAACCTACGTGAACGACATCGATCCTCTGACCACCGTGCACGACGGCTTTCTCATCCATGCGCGTGGGAGCGGTGGTGCCGCCCTTGACGACACGGGACCTCCGACGGCCGCCGCCCGGGCCCAACCCGTCGCCTTTCGCCCCGACCTGCGCGTCCCCGTGCTGTGCGTGGAATCGGAGACCGATCTCATGAACCTCGGTTACCTGGGAGCGCGCCAGGACGACGGTGACTCGTTCGTTCTGTGGGAGATAGCGGGGACATCGCATGCCGATATGTATACGCTTGTCGCCGGGCCGGTCGACGACGGACAACTCCTGACGGACGAGCTGGCACGAAGCTGGGTCCCGGTGTCCGAGGTCTTCGGCATGAAGCTCGACAAGCCGGTGAACGCAGGAGCACAGCACTACGTCATGAATGCGGCCGTCTCACAGCTCGAGCAATGGGTGCGGGAGGGCGTGAGACCGAGAGCGTCAGCCCGGCTCGACGTGCACGACGGTGCTTTCGTGACCGACGCGTTCGGGAACGTCAGGGGAGGCATCCGCACACCGCATGTCGACGCCCCGGTCGCCACCTTGTCCGGTCTGGGTAACAGCGGTCACCCCATCTCGTATCTGGTAGGAACGACCGAGCCCTTCGATGCCGCCACGCTCGGAACTCTCTACCGCTCGAAGAGCGACTACCTCGAGCGGTTCGCCGCGGCCACCCGGTCAGCGGTGACCGCCGGCTTCGTCCTCCCCGACGATGCCGAAGAGATGCGGGCCATCGCCGCCGTGAACGCCCCACTCTGACGAAAAGGGCGGCGGACAGCGGCTTCGACTCTGCGCGGCGACGCCGGGCGGGCGCTGACCCCGACCGGCACTGCATGATGCCGGGATGACCGATATCGATCCTGACGCCCTGGTCCCTGACTTCCGATCCGGAAGGGGCAGAGCGTCGGCCATCTGGAGATGGATCGACCCCGAGGAAAACCCGTCCGGTGTGGTCTACGGAACCATCGCCGTCGGCGCCGTCCTTGCCTCCGAGAGCACGCGCCGGGAGACCTTCGCCGAGACCGTGGTAGCCACCATGGTCATTCTCGGTCTCTATTGGGTCGCGCACACCTACGCCGTCGTGGTCGGCCGCCGGCTCGAGACCCGTGAAACGCTCACCGCCCGGAGATTGTGGCGGACGTTTCTCCATGAAGGAGCGATCGTCAAGGGCGCCGCCATCCCCATCGCCGTGCTTCTCGTGCTCTGGACCTGCGGTGTCGGTTTGGACACCGCTGTCAACGCCTCTTTGTGGACGAGCGCCGGCGTTCTCTCCGCCTTCGAGATCGTGGCCGCCCTGCGTGGGCGGGCCAGCGGAGCCCAGAAGGTCGTCCAGGTCCTCGTCGGCACCCTTCTGGGTGCTGGGATCCTCGTCGTACGGCTTCTTCTTCATTGAGGCGTCGATCATCGAGTGTCGGCATTCACCCCTTCTCTTTCTCACCGAAACTCGTGTGGCAGGCTGAACGGTATGCAGATCGGCGTCGTCTTTCCCCAAACCGAGATCGGTGGAGATGCCGGGGCCGTTCGGGCCTACGCAGGCACCGTCGAGGAACTCGGCTACTCACACCTCGTCGCCTACGACCACGTCGTCGGGGCCGACCCGGCCGTTCATCAGGGTTGGCAGGGTCCTTACGATCTGCACTCGACGTTTCACGAGCCACTCGTCCTGTTCGGATACCTGGCTGCGCTGACGTCGCTCGAACTGGTCACCGGCATCGTCATCCTCCCCCAGCGGCAGACGGCGCTGGTAGCCAAGCAGGCCGCCGAAGTCGACCTTCTCACCGGCGGTCACTTCCGTCTCGGTGTGGGACTCGGCTGGAACGCCGTCGAGTACGAGGCCCTGGGAAAGGATTTCTCCGACCGCGGGCGACGCATCGAGGATCAGGTCGCCCTCCTCCGGCGGCTCTGGACCGAAGGGAGTGTCACCTATGAGTCCGCTGACGAGCGGGTGACCGGTGCAGGCCTTGCTCCCCTGCCCGTGCAGCGGCCGATACCCATTTGGTTCGGCGCCGCGTCGCCACCCGCCTACCGCCGGGTCGGCCGATTGGCCGACGGCTGGTTTCCTCTCGTGCCGCCCGGTCCCCATCTGGACCGAGCTCGGGCGCTGGTCGACACCGCCGCCACCGAGGCGGGCCGGGATCCGAGCAGTCTCGGCCTCGAGGGGCGGGTCAGCTGGGGAGGGGGCGGTGCCGCCTCGATCGCCGAGCACGCCGGCCGTTGGCTGAAGATCGGCGCCACCCATCTGTCGGTCAACACGATGGGCGCCGGGTTCGCCTCCGTCGACGCCCACCTCGATGCCCTCGCCAGGGCAGCCGAGGTACTGGGCGTGCAGGGCCTCTGACCAGGCGACAGCCGCCCGGACCAGGGATATCTCCATCTCCCGGCCCTGACCTGTCACAGGACGGGGTTCCATCTCGTCTTAGGGGCGTGAACCTACGGAGACCTCCGCGTGATGGGAGGTCCAGACCCGAGGAGTCGTCATGGCGCATGTGACCCTGATCGACCGGCCTACCGGCCTCGTCGCCAAGCTTGGCGGCGCGCTACTCCCGTCGCCGCTTCGGCCGTGATGTCGAACCGGCCATGGCGGCCAGCCACCATGCCGGCGTACTGATCGCCATGGGTGCGCTCGAGACGGCCGCCCAGCGAGGCTGGAAGCGTCTCGACCCCCGCCTCCGATGGCTGGCCATCCAGGCGGCGGCCGGCGAGATCGGATGCTCGTGGTGCCCTGCGACCGGTCACCGGACCACACCGATCGGCGCCCTTCCTTCTGGCGGTGGCGTCGCGGCTTGCCATCGGGTCGGCGACCAGAGAGCTCGACCTGAATGGACAACCCGGAGTGGTCTTCGAGACACAGGGGAAGGTCAATGTGGCCCTGACTCTCGACATCGCCGACGGCCGGGTGGTCGCCGTCCGCGTGGTCACCAATCCCGACAAATTGCATGCGCTGCAGCCGGGAAACGGCGGTTACCTGTCGGGAGGGCATCGGTCACGGCGATGAGGACCTGAGGCTGGGCTCAGTGAGCCTGGGCGGACACCTCGGCGGACAGAGGACCGGGCCCCACGGCGTTCACCGCGGCCACCTTGTAGAAGTACATTCCCCGGGGTCGTGCATGGCGGTTGGCGAAGGTGCACACACCCGACGGGCACGCCACCTTCCGGTACAGAGTCTCGGCATTGGCCCGACGCGCCCGGAAGACCTCATAGCCGGTGATCGTCGATCCACCATTGTCGGCCGGAGCCTGCCAGCTCAGCGTGATTCCCTTCTTGGCCGCTGATCCGGCCACTACATTCTGCGGCGTTCCCGGTGCGGTGGGCCCACCGCCCCCCGTGTTGGCACCGAGCAATTGCTGGGCCTGAGTCCAGGTGAAGACCACATCTGTGGGAACCGGTCCACAGGCGCCGACCATGATCTCGGCGAACGAAGGGCCCCACGACCCGGCGTTGGCCGTGTCGGCTGCTCCCATGAACAGCTGGGGTCCTGATGATCCCGAGGCGGGGCACGAGGAAGTGCTGATGAAGGAGCCGAGCACGTTGTCTCGATGCCCCCAACAGGCTTGGGCCGAGGACGTCGAGCACTGCGCGTTCGGAGAGTTCGTCCCGTCGTCGTACATCCAGTAGAAGTCACTGCCCATGGCGTTCGAGGTTCCCCCGGCCCAGTTCGATCCCCAGGAACGGATGCCGGCACCACCCGTCAAAACCGGACCGGACACGGTGGGATCGGCATTGTTGGTGGCGCCCGTCTGAGCGACGTCGTCGAGTTGGGTGGTCAGCCCGGTGACAGGTGTCAAGCCACGGTCGACCCGTTCTTCGTCGGCGATCACGAAGAGCTGCTCGGGAAGGGTCATGGCTTCGAACGCGCTCAGGCTCAACGACAGCGGGGGCATCGACTCCAACGTCGAACGGCCGTTGTTGACCGCCGCCGCCGTCTCGTTGGTGCACTTTGTCGAGTTGTCGAGGGCCCCGAATGCGCAGTTCCCATCATCGGTGAAGTTGGGACTGGGGGCCACACTGCTCGATGGATTCTGGGGCGGCACATCGGCCCCCGACGCAATCTGGTCACCGGCCGCCACATTCTTCGCCGTCGACGAGGCGGGCGCCGAAATCGTCACTCGTGCCGACGCCCATGTCACCGGTGCCACCGGTGCCACCGCGGCGATCCCCATGAGGGTGACCGAGGACGTTCCGACGCCCACCAACACTTTGGAAACCTTCCGCACAATCACCGTCGTCTTTCCGGGAGACTCAATTCCCGCCTCTTGAGCTCGCACTACGAGAAGTATCGGACCCGGCATCAACCGATCGCATCAATATCTCGACAATCATCACCCTTGTTCTTCCCCGTATCGAACCCGCACAACCCCAGCAGAACCGGTCACCGGATCTCTTCCTGTGCCTACCAAATCGCCCTTAACGCCGGAGTGTTCTTCCGGGTCCCACGTAGGGTGACTATGACCGTGGACGTGGGCCACGGGTTGAGCATGAGCCATGAGAGGAAAATGAGGGACAGCTTGAAACGACTGAGAGTGACCGGAGCAAGCCTCCTGACCCTGACGGTGGCGGCCTCCGTGGTCACCCTTCTCGTCACACAGAGAGCCAGCGCCGTCACCCTCCATCCGAGCACCAGCCCGGCCTTCGCCGGTGACGCCGGCGACCCCGATGTCGTCTTCTCGTCGGGCACCTACTTCGCCTTCACCACCGGCACTCCTCTCGGGAACCACATCCAAGCGCTCGTGAGCAGCAACGCCTCGAGCGGCTACCACAGCTACACGGGCCACGCCTTCGGCTCCACCGCTCTCGCCACCACGCCCGGGTGGGAGACGGTCAACACGCAGACCTCCCCGGGTGTCTTCGACTGGGGTGGCCACTGGCTCATGTATTACGACGCCGCTCAGGCCCCCAATCAGAGCGACACCGGACACGACTGCATCTCCGTCGCCATCGGGGGCTCGACCCTGTCGGCGTCGAGCCCCCAGTTCACCGACAACTCGGGCGGAGGCCTCATCTGCCAGCCCACGGGATCGATCGACCCGAGCCCATTCGTCGATCCGGCCAACGGCAACGCCTATCTCGTCTGGAAACAGAACGACGGGGGATCGACCAGCCAGGCGACGATCTGGTCGCAACAGTTGAGCGCCGACGGCCTCGGTCTCGTCGGGCCGGTCGGGAAACTCATGATCAACAACACGACCGCCTATCCGTGGGAGAAGACGGTGGAGGACCCCTCCATGGTGGACGCCGGCGGCACCTTCACGCTGCTCTTTGCCGCCGGTATCTATACGACGAGCAGCTACTCGGAAGGAATCACCACTTGTAGCGGTCCACTCGGGCCATGCGGGGCCGGTACCCAGATTCTCACCACCTACGGCAGCGTTCTCGGCCCCGGAGGCGGGTCACTGTTCACCGACTCCACCGGAGCCTGGTGGCTCGACTACGCCGCCTGGCAGGGGGGCGGTGGCGGCTGTGCCGACTACAGCTGTGGCGCGACCCGTGACTTGTTCACCACCCCCATCCAGCTCTCCCCGCAGGTCCCCTGCAGCGCCCCAACATCACCCAATGGCTACCGCTTCATCGCCGCCGACGGCGGCGTCTTCGACTACGGCAATCTGCCCTTCTGTGGATCGATGGGCGGTCAAGTTCTCGACCAACCCGTGGTGGGGATCGCCGCCACCCCCGACGGCGGGGGCTACTGGGAGGTGGCGTCGGACGGCGGCGTCTTCTCCTTCGGTGACGCCCAGTTCCATGGTTCGATGGGCGGTACGCCGCTCGTGCGACCTGTCGTCGGCATGGCGTCGACCCCCAGTGGGCGCGGCTACTGGGAGGTGGCGTCGGACGGCGGGATCTTCTGCTTCGGAGACGCCGCCTTTCACGGGTCGATGGGGGGCCGGCCGCTCGCCCGGCCCGTCGTCGCCATGGCCGCCACCCCCGACGGCGGGGGCTACTGGGAAGTGGCGTCGGACGGCGGCGTCTTCTCCTTCGGTGACGCCGTCTTCCACGGGTCCATGGGAGGAAAGCCACTCGCTCAGCCCGTGGTGGGCATCGCCCCCACCGCCGACGGTGGGGGTTACTGGGAAGTGGCGTCGGACGGCGGCGTCTTCTCCTTCGGTGACGCCGTCTTCCACGGCTCCGTGGGCGCGACACCCCTGGCCAGACCGGTCGTCGGCGTCGCCGCCACCCGGTCGGGGGGCGGCTACCGGGAGGTGGCGTCGGACGGCGGGATCTTCTGCTTCGGAGACGCCGTCTTCGACGGTTCCATGGGCGGCAAGCCCCTCGTCAAGCCCATCGTGGGCATGTCGCCCTGAGCACAGTGGTCGCCGCCTATCGTCGTCCCGGTGAGCCGGCGGACAATCCTCGTAACCGGCAGTGCCGGACATCTCGGAGAAGCCCTTGTCGGTGCCCTACGGTCCGATGGAACCGACGTGGTCGGCCTCGATGTGCTCGACTCCTCTTCACAACGGTGGTGGGGTCGATCACAAATGGCCACGTCCTACGCCGTTGCCTTTCCACCGTGGACAGCGTCATCCACGCGGCCACGCTCCATAAGCCCCATATCGCCACCCATGACCGCCAGGCCTTCGTCGACCCAATGTCACCGAAACCCTCGTTCTTCTGGAAGAGACCGTCGCTGCTCGGGTACGGGGCTTCGTCCTCACCAGCACCACCAGTACCTTCGGCCGGGCCTTCCCCCCTCCGGGGGGCGTCGGTGTGGATCACCGAGGACGTCACCCCCGTTCCCCGCAATGTCTACGGATCACCAAGACGGCGGCGGAGGACCTCTGCCAACTCGTCCACCGGGACCATGACCTCCCGTCGGCCATCGGCTTCGGCCGCTACATCGTCTGCGCCACCACGCCTTTCGGTCCCCACGTCCGGGCCGAGCTCGTGCATGACGCCCCCCGGCGTCGTGCGTCGGCTCCTTCCTGATCAGGAGTCACTGTACGGAAACCGGGGCTGGACCATGTTCCCGGGATCGATCGGGTCTCCGTGAATACCCGTGCCCGCACCGAGCTCGGCTGGCGTCCGCGCCACGACTTCCGGTCCGTGCTCGACCGGCTGGCTGCCGACGACGACACTACGAGCGCTCTGGCCCGAGCCGTCGGCTCCAGGGGCAACCACCGGTGAGCACCGACACAACCGACGTCTTCGGCCGCGCTCTTCTGGACTGGTCGAACGGCGGGACCGACCCGGAAGTCATCGAGCGCGACGACGGCTTCTGGGAGTTCGGCGCCGGCTACGACCTCTACCAGGCGAGGTTCCCGGACTGGCTGGCAGCCGAGCGGGCCTCCATCCGCTACGTCCGCGGTCGCGTCATCGACGTCGGATGCGGCGCCGGGCGCGTGCCTCTCTACCTTCAGCAGCGGGGCTTCAATGTCGTCGGCCTGGATTCGTCGACCCTGGCCGTCCGCGCCGCGCGCCGCCGAGGCGTCAAACAGGTGTGGCGGATGTCCCTGGAGGACGTGGCTCCGAAGATCGGGGCGTTCGACACCATCGTCCTGTTCGGCAACAACTTCGGTGTTTTCGGCACGCCTGACCGGCTGCGCCGTGTCCTGTCGGACTGGGCGCGCTCCACACCTCCGGGGGCACGGATCTTGGCCGGCAGCACCAATCCGTACTGCGGAGGCGCTCCGGGCCTCACCCGCAGTTACTACTTCCAGAATTGCCACGCCGGCCGGATGCCCGGCCAGGTGCGTCTGCGCGTCCGCTACCGACGCAGCGTCAGCCCGTGGTTCGACTGGCTCTTCGTCTCGCGACGCGAGATGCGCTCTCTTCTGCATGGAACGGGCTGGCGTCAACGCCAGGTCCTCGGAGGGCCGCCGAGCGAGCCCTACGTCGCCGTTCTCGAAAAGGACGCGCTCCACACGTAGCGTGGTCTTTCTCCATGGCCACCACGGTGCGTGATGAATCGGTGAAGTGAGATTGGTCGTGTCACCGGTGAGGCCCGACAATACTTGGGGAAATAGTGAATGATCGCGACCCATTTTTCTGACACCCCGTGGTACTTTCGCCGCTAAGCGTTTGAATAATCCGCAAGTTCTCTTCGTTGCCCCAGACCCCGGCAGCGCCCAGTGCGCAAGGGAGTCGAAGGCCATGGTCCAGCGAGAGAACCGGCGATCTCACCGGTGTCGGGCGGTACCACTCCGTTTCCGCCGCACACGCCTCCTCTCTTCTGCCGACCACCCGCGTCTGGCCGGAACCAACGGCCGCGGTGCCTCTGGCTTCCGAGAAATCCCGGTCTGCCATCGACGCCCTGATTCGAATGCGGCCCTCCCAGAGAAGACCTCTTCCATCCGAACAATTCCTCACCTCCCAAGAGTTGACATTTCCCCCAACGGAAGGCACCAGCAGTGATCTCTTCCCGCGCGCCATCAATCAGGGTCCACCGGTTCTCCCGAGCGGCGAGGCGCGCCCTGGCGGTTCCGCTCATGCTCGTCCTGATGGGGACGATCGGGTTCGTCCTGTCGGTCTCGGGGACATCTTCCGCCGCCGGCTTCGGACGTCCCACGATCACCGCGGCGGAGGCCACCTTCAAGATCCCGGCGCACACGGAAGCGATCTGGACCCTCAACCTCTGGTCCCACGGCACCCTCGAAGGGACGGCCATGGGGACGACCGGTGTACTCACCGTCGTCGTCCCGACCACCGCGGACTGCACCTTCCAGGCTGATGTCCGCGCCGTTTCCGCAGGAGGCGCCTCATTCTACTACGCCGGATTCCGGGCCACGGTACCGGGCTGCGGGACCGGGCCCCCTGTCCAGAGCATCGCCGGCCACATCTACCTGTGCACAGATGACCTACCGACCACCACCGAGGTGTCGGGGGGGACCCTGGCCGCCACCGGTGCCACACCGGTGGTGTCGCAACCCAATCCGGTGACACCCACCGGCGTCACGGCCGGCGCCTACATCATGTCGGCGGGCTCCCCTGACGGCTTCACCTTCGTCCTCTGCGGCGGTGCAGCCACCATCGGCGCCGACGGTCAGACGGCGTCGCAGTCCGTCACCGTGCCTTCGGGAGGTGCGGGGGTCGGCCTCTTCTACGTCACCGGCCCACCGCTGGCCGCGGGCGGAGGGACCGCCGGTCCCAACCCTGTGGTTCCTGGCGCGGTGGCGGCGGGATCGGGCTCCACCGTCCACCCGGCGGCGGCCATCACTACCTCAGCCACGCCGGTGGCTAGTTCTCACCTCGCCTTCACCGGGATCGACGCCGCTCCACCGGTCTTCCTGGGCCTGTTGTTGATGGCCCTGGGATCCTTCCTGGTCATCTTCTCCCGTGCGCGCCGGGTATCCCACCCCCGTCCGGCGCGCATCGGCGCAGAGACGCCGCCGGTTCCCCGCCGACCTTGACGCGGCGGGGACCGGCGTGCGTCACCGATTGATCAAGGCTTCACCCTGATCCTGTTCCCGTTGCCGATCACCGAGATGGTGGCGCCGTTGGACGCCTGTTGGACGACGCCCTGATCCGGGCTGGTGACAAAACCGTGGTTATTGCTGACCGTCGCCGTCAGGTTGTTCCCGTTGAATCTCGACTGCAGATCGATCCCCACCGCCGGTGACGACGCCTGGAGAGCCAGCCGGTTGTGCAAGATCGCGCCGGCGATCGACCCGTTGCAGGGAGTGATCGAGCAGTTCCCGTTGTTGTACCCGGCCTCCATGATGATCCCGTAGCCGCCATAGCTCGAGAAGGTGTTGTTGCTGGCGTTCTGGCCCGTGAGCGACGTTCCGAGATCGGACAGGAAGAAGAGCCCCTCGGCCACGAAGGTCGTGACGTCGGGGGTCACCCCTACGGTATTGGCGATAAGACTCTTCACCTTGTTGTGATCGAACGACACCGGCCCGTTGTCCTCGAGTAGAGCACCCTGGAAGGTCCCGCTCACCGTGTTGTGGGAAATGGTGGTCGTGGCCGTGTTGTTGAAGCTGTCGATACCGATGGGGAAGTCCGTGCTGGAGCCCGGATCGACTCCGAGCGAGATGATGTCGTGCGTGATGACCACCGAGTCGCTCGGGTTGCTGTCGGCCAGAGCCACCACCTCCGGCTCACCACCGGTTTCGGCGTACTCGGCAGCGCCGGTGATGCCGAATCCGCTCACCGACGAGGCACCTCCCGTGGGGCCGACGTAGACCACGCCGTACAAGGGGAACGGATCGATCCCGGTGCCATTGATGATCGAACGCGTCGGTCCGGCGCCGATCAGGCGGATGGGCTTGGTCACGGCCACCGTCTGGAGATAGGTACCGCTGGCCACCTTGATGGTTTCGCCGGCCACGGCCACGGAAATGGCGTAGTTGATGGTGGCGCAAGGTGTGGCCGGCGTGCTGCAGGTGTTGGGGGCATCAGAGCCCGTCGTCGAGACATAGAGCGTGTTGACCGCCACAGCGGCCGCCGACCCACCGACCACACCCAGGGAACCGAGGGAGCCCATCAGGGCCAGCGCGGCCATAGCAAAGCTTCTCTTCATTCGAGGTTGCGACATAAGCCTTCCCGCCTGCTATGCGCCCACACACACCGCCGCCTGGCGGAGACGCTATGGACTGCAGTCTACGGCCGAAACCGATCCCAATTGGGACGACCTCGATCCCACCGGGCAGGTCACCCGCCCGGAAACGGGTCCGCCAGCGACCGCAGTACGTGGTCGGCCTGAGCGGCCTGCAATTCTTCAACGGAATAGTGGCCGGTCGCCACCCCGACGGACACCGCTCCGGCCACTTTGCCGGCTTCGATGTCATGTGGCGTGTCACCCACCACGAACACCTGGTCGGCGCTCAGACCGCCGTGCAGACGAGCCGCCTTCTCGACGGCGATCGAGGTCAACGCGCCCCGATCGGTCGAGTCGGACCCGTAGGCGCCGAAGAGGAAGAACCGGTTCAGATCGCCCGGCATCAGCTTGGTACGCGCTGCGCCCTCCATAGCCCCGGACACGAGGCCCAGCGTCACCCCTTCGCCCCCGAGCCGCACCAGGGTGTCGCGCGCGCCGGACAGCACCCGGTACTGCTCCGACACCACGATGTCGTCGGCCAGGTGCAGCAGGTACCGGGCATAGATCCGGCTCAGTTCGTCGTCGCTCGGATCGCGGCCGAGCACGCCCCGGAACGTGGCTCGGGCCACTTGGGGATCGGTCTCCCCAGCCGAGCTGTGCTCACCGATGTCGGCGGGAATCCCATAGAGCGCTTGGAACGCGGCCCTCCAGCTCCGCGCCCCCGATCCTCCGGTATGCACCAGGGTCTCGTCCACATCGAACAGCACCACCACCGGACGGGCCGACCCCGCCATCTCATTCACCCGTCAGCTGGCCGGCGGGTGCGCTCTCGAGCGTGGCCAGGATGGCTTCGGCCAAGGACCGGGCCGACCCCGGATCGAGTTCGACGGCCACCCGTGACGAAGGTCCCCGGCCAGGATTCAGCAAGTCGATATTCAGCGTGTGCCCGGCGCCGGCGTGCACAGGATGGTCGAAGTAGACGCTGGCCTCAGTCAGCGCGAACCACCCCTCGGCACCCTTACCGCTGCCTTCCAAAGCCAGGGTCGTCGTCTGGTACGTACACATTGTGTGATCCTCCTCCGCCCGACCGACGGATCAGCTGCTCAGGTACCGTCCGAAGAAGTCCCAGATCCGTTCCCACCCGTCATTGGCCGCCTCGGGCCGGTAGCTGGGACGGTTGGTGGCGAAGAAGGCATGGCCCGCACCCTCGTAACTGTGGAACTCGAATGTCTTTCTCTGTTCCGTCAGGATCTTCTCGAGCTCCGCCACCTCGGCCGGGGCCGGGAACTGGTCCTCGACGCCGAACAGGCCGAGCAACGGGCATGACAGGTCCTTGGCCAGATGGCCGATCGGACTCGCGCTCAGCGGCGCCCCCTCGGGAGCCGCGGCCAGCACGAAGGCGCCGTAGCAGTCGACGGCGGCGTCCAGCGGCAGGCTGCAGGCAGCCAGGAACGACTGCCGCCCGCCCGAGCAGTAACCAATGGTGGCCACCTTCTGATTGGAGCCGTCCATAGCCTTCAGGTGCGCGATAGCACCGGCCACGTCGCCCACCAACCGCTCGTCAGGAACCCCACCCCGGGCACGCGCCGTGGCCGCGGCGTCGTCCGGACTCGCCCCAGGCGCTTCGCGCCAGTAAAGCTTCGGGCAGATGGCCAGATACCTGTGGCTGGCGAACCTCCGGGTGATCTCTTTCGTCGGCGCGTCGAAACCGGGCATGTGATGGATCACCACCACCCCACCGACCGGCGCCGTCTCCAACGGCTGGGCCAGGTAGGCCTCGATGGCGTCGCCACCGGCGCCGGTGATCGACACCGTTTCCGCTCTCATCGCATCGGTCACCGCTGCCTCAATTCTCTCTCGCATCGTCCCCGGACGCGGCACCCTGAGCGGGGCCGAGGGCCGTCCGCCGGGCCCGCAGCCGCTCCCCGCTGGCCATCCTCTCGGCCCGAAAGGCCTCGATCCGCGCCACCGTGGTGTCGAGCCGCTCGAGTAGCTGATCGTTGGCGGCGATGGCCTCGTCGACCAGCTGACGCTGCCGAACGGGAGGCAGCTCTCCGGAATGCCACTCCGACCGCACCCGGTCGAGTACCTCGACCGTTTCGGTGTCGAGCACCACCCGCACCTCGGCCAACGAAAACCCGAGCAGCTTCTGCAGATCCCGGATCCGGGTCACCCGGGCCATGTCGGCCGCCGAGTAGTGCCGGTCGCCATTGCCGCCGTACGAGCTCGGAGTGACCAGTCCCTGCTCCTCCCAGTACCGCAGCGTCCTCGTCGTCAGCCCCGTCAGCTTTGCCACCTCTCCGATCCGGAACATCACCGATCCGGCGTCGGTCGCCGACAGCTCCACTGTCATCACTCGACTCCGTCCGGTGCCCCGACATAGGCGGCGGCCACTTCCGCCATCTCCGTGTTCAGGTCGTCGTGCACGTACATCGCTCCCCGGCTCCACGAGGCGGCGGCGGCCAGCACACTGGCCACGATGGCGAAGTCGAGCGCGGCATGCAACCCGGCCCGGAACGGCCCCGTGATCAGCATGGGGAAGAACCCGTGCCCGAGCAAGGCCGACTGCTGCGCGGCGGGAAGATGCGCCAGCGTCCCGGCCCCGATCAGGTGGCCGATCGGGTTGTACCCGAGGAAGGCGGCGAACAGCGTGGACACCGGCGGCAGATGAGCCGCGTGTTGGGCTGTGGCCGACGGCACCCCGTGGCTCACCAGCCCCTGGTACAGGCTGCGGGGCAGCGTCGAGGACAGACCCACGATCATCAAGGTGAAGAAGATCCCGATGGAGAAGACCTGCGCCGAGTTCTGGAAGGTGGTGTTCATCCCCGATCCGGCACCCCGGTGCTCGGGGGGAAGGCTGTTCATCACCCCTGTCCGGTTCGGCGACCCGAAGGCGGCCATCGTCAACCCCGTCAAGAACAGAAGCACCCCGAAGACCCAGTAGGGAAAGTCGATCGGCAACAACTCGAGCAGACCGAAAGTGATCCCCACGCCGATCATCCCTCCGGTGGCGAACGGCCGGGCACCGTAGCGGTCGGACAGGATCCCGGTCACCGGCCCCGAGATCAACAGCCCCACCGTTAAGGGGATCATGGCGATCCCGGCCCACAGAGGTGTCCGGGCGAAGTCGTAGCCGTGCAGGGGCAGCCAGATCCCCTGCAGCCAGATCACCAACATGAACATCAGCCCTCCCCGGGAGAGAGCGGCCAGGAAGCTGGCGAAGACGCCCGAGCTGAAGGCCCGGATCTTGAACAGCTGCAGCCGGAACATCGGTTCGGCCACCTTCGTCTCGATCACACAGAACGCCGCCATCAACACCACCCCGACGCCGATGGCCGCCAGCACCAGGGGGTTCCCCCACCCCATGTCGCTGCTCCCATAGGGCTCGATCCCGTAGGTGATCCCGACCATGATCAGCACCAGGCCCAGCCCGAAGCTGACATTCCCGGGCCAGTCGATCCCCGCGGCCCGCCGTTGCCCGAGCTCCCGCAGTTTCAGATAGCCCAAGACGGTCCCGAGCAGACCCACCGGCACCGACACCAGAAAGATCAGCCGCCAGTTGACGGGTGCCAACACCCCCCCGAGCACCAGCCCGATGAAGGAGCCGCTGAAGGCGGCGGCCTGGTTCACCCCGAGAGCCATCCCCCGCTGATGGGTCGGGAAGGCGTCGGTCAGGATGGCGGCTGAGTTGGCCATCAGCATGGCCGCCCCCACGGCCTGGAAGATCCGCATGCTGATCAGCCAGACCGCCGCCGCGTGCCCGTGCGTCCAGGTGACGGTCAGCAACAGGGAGAAGAGGGTGAAGACGGCGAAGCCGAGGTTGTAGACCCGCACCCGCCCGTAGATGTCACCCAGCCGGCCCAGCGTCACCACCAGCACACTGGTCACCACCAGGAAGCCGAGGATCATCCACAGCAGATAGAAGGTGTTCCCGGGCTCGAGTGGGTTGATCCCGATCCCCCGGAAGATGTCGGGCATGGCGATCAACACGATGGAGCCGTCGATCGTGGCCATCAGCATCCCCAGCGTGGACACGAACAACGCCGTCCACTTGTAGCCTCCGCCCAGGGCCGGCGCTGTCGCCTCGGCTCGCGTGGTCCCGGCCGCCGGTCCCAACGGTTCGGCGAGCTCGGTCACCGGCCTCCAGGGTAATCGTCATCTTCACGTCTACGGCAAGTTTTCTTCACGTTAACGTCAATCATAGTCCCGCTATACGGAATCCTTCATTCCGGCTATCGTCACTCCCAAGCGGAGCGGGACATTCCGGTAACGAGGAGCCAGAACGTGACGGACATCCAGCAGAAGCGCGATCCGATCGGCCATCCAACGTCGGCAGACGGTTCCGGACCGCCGGCCGGCCCCGGATCGCCGCCGGCCTCGGCCGTCCCGGGTACGCGGATCCACTACGGCGCCACCTTCGCCGTCCTGGCTGTGGCCGCCCTGGCCTTCAGCCTCCTGCAGTCGATGATCATCCCGGCCATCCCCCACCTCGAGCACGCTCTCCACACGTCGGCCACCGGGGCCACCTGGCTCCTGACCGCCTATCTCCTCAGCGCGGCCATCGCCACCCCCATCCTCGGACGCGTCGGCGACATGGTGGGCAAGGAGAAGATGCTCGTCGTCGTCCTCGTCGCCCTCTCCCTGGGCACCCTTCTCAGCGCCCTGGCCACATCACTACCGGTCATGCTCATCGGTCGCGCCATCCAGGGAACAGGGGGAGCGGTCTTCCCCCTGGCCTTCGGCATCATCCGCGACGAGTTCCCCCGCCAGAAGGTCTCCACCGCCGTCGGCATCATGTCGGCCATCCTCGGCATCGGAGCGGGAGGGGGCATCATCCTGGCCGGGCCCATCGTCGAGCACCTCTCCTACCACTGGCTCTTCTGGATCCCCCTGGTCCTCACCCTGCTGGCCACCGTCTCCACCTTCGCCTTCGTCCCCGAATCCCCTGTCCGCGCTCCGGGCAAAATCAACTGGCTCGGCGCACTCTTCATGTCGGCCTGGTTGGTCACTGGCCTGGTCGCCGTCTCCGAGGGACCCACCTGGGGCTGGGGCAACTCCACCGTCCTCGGACTCTTCGTCGTCACCATCGCCCTCACCCTCTTGTGGATCTGGGTCGAGGTCCGCTCCGATTCGCCCGTGGTGGACATGAAGATGATGCGGATCCCGGCTGTCTGGAGCACCAATCTGGCGGCCCTGCTGTTCGGTTTCGGAATGTTCGCCATGTTCATCACCGTTCCCCAGTTCGTCCAAACGCCCGTCCACCAGGGCTACGGCTTCGGAGCGTCCATCACCCAGTCGGGCCTCTTCCTCCTCCCCTTCGCCATCGCCATGCTCCTGGTGGCACCCCTCACCGGCCGTCTCGCCATCGCCTTCGGCTCCAAACCGATCCTCGTCGCCGGATCGATCTTCGCCGCCTCGAGTTACGGCCTTCTGGCCCTGGCCCACAGTCAGCCCTGGAACATCTATGTCGCGTCGGGCCTCCTTGGGATCGGTATCGCCCTCGGTTACGCGTCGATGTCCAACCTCATCATCGAGGCCGTCCCGCCCCATCAGACCGGGGTGGCCACGGGCATGAACACCAACATCAGGAACATCGGTGCCGCCCTGGGCAGCGGCATCGCCACCAGCATCATCGTCAGCAGTCTCTTGAAGAGCGGTTTCCCGAGAGAACACGGCTACACCGCCTCCTTCGGCGTCTCGGGCCTCTCGCTCGTCATCGCCGCCCTGGCCGCCCTCAAGATCCCCAACCGGCCCCACTCGTCGGTGGTGGAGTCCCTCTCGCATCCGGGACTCACCGGGGAGGCCGAGGTCTTCGTCGGAGCCATCGGCTACACACCGGAGGCCGGCCTCCGGGACACAGCCACATCGGACGCGGCCCCATGAGCGGCACCGCCCTCGCCACCGGAGGCCGGCCCCTGCGACGCGACGCCGAGCTCAATCTGGCCCGCATCCTGCTGGCGGCACGCGACGTCTTCGCCGAGCACGGCTACGACGTCTCGATGGAACAGATCGCCGGCCGGGCCGGCGTGGGCATCGGCACGCTCTATCGTCGATTCCCGAGTAAAGAGGACCTCGTCAGCGCCGTCGTCGAATCGGCCAGTCGACACACCCAACAGATCGCCGAGCGGGTGCTGGCCCAGAGCGCCCCGGCCGAAGGCGTCTTCGATTTCCTCCGGCACTGCATCGCCGCTCCGTCATGCTGGCGGGTCATCGCCTCCCGGGCCCCATGGACCGACCAGACCACGAGCACGGCCCTGGCCCTCGTTGCTCCCTTGGTCGAGCAGATACTCGACAACGCCCGACAGGCAGGCTCGGTCCGCGGAGAAGTGACGTTCACCGATCTGGCCGTCGTCCTCATGTCGGCCCGTGCCGTGGCCGACCTCTGTGATCCCCACGTCCCGCTCACCTCGGCCCGCTACCTCGAGCTGGTCATGGATGGTCTGCGGCCCTCGGACTCGGCCTGGAGCAACCCGCCCATGACTGTCGGACAGCTGAGCACCGTGCTCACCGGCCGCAGTGAAAGTTCGTCCGGCGACTGAGCATCCTGGCGGCCATCACCATGGCGCACTCCGACGACCGCTACGCCGTGGAGCTAGGGACTTCAGCCCGTCACGGGCGCCAAGGGCAGGCCCTTGCGGTCAAAGTCTTCCAGGAACTTGAGCAGTTCGCGGCTGGTCAGGGGCTGGGCGATGATGAAGCCCTGCACGACGTCGACACCGAGATAGGCCAGCGAGTTCAGGTTCCTCGCCTTCTCGGCGCCCTCGGCCACCGTCACCAGTTTGAGGGCTCGAGCCAGCTCGACAGTGGAGCTGATGATGGCCCGGGCCCGCTCGTCGTCCTCCAGAGCGAGCACGAAGGACTTGTCGATCTTCAGTTCGTCGATGGGCAGTTCGAGCAGCTGGGACATGGATGAGTACCCGACACCGAAGTCGTCGATCGAAATCCTGATCCCTCGGGCCCGCAGTTCGTGGATGCTCCGCTTGGCCCGCTCCGGGTCCGCACCGATGCAGGATTCGGTCACCTCAAGGGTGAGTCGGTTATGGGCGACATCGTGCTGTTCCAGGAGGTCGTCGATGAAGGCGGGCAGATCCTCGTCGACCAGATCGAAACGCGAGATGTTGACGCTCATCTGGAGCGGGTAGCCGCGCCGGTCGAGGGCGGCCGCTTCGGCGATGGCCAATTCCAGGACGGCCCGGGTGAGTTGCGGGATCAGTCCCACCCTCTCGGCCAGGGGCACGAAGGAATCCGGTTGCAGCAGACCGTGGACAGGGTGATGCCACCGGACGAGCGCCTCAACACCGATGACCTTCTCGGTCAGCAGGTGGAGAGTGGGCTGGAAGTGGATGTGCAGGGTCCGGGTGTTGATCGCCGTCCGCAGGTCGTCGATCAATTCCAGTCGCTCTCGGCTGTTGAGGTCGTGATCGGGGTGATAGACGCAAACGATCGAGCGGCTGCGTTTGGCCTCGTACATAGCGACGTCGGCACTACGCAGCAGGTCGCTGTGGCTGATGCCGTGGTCGGGGGAGATGGAGACCCCGATGCTGGCTCCCACGCGAACGGTCACGCCGTCGAGAGAGATCGGGTCGAACAGCGTCTCGGCCAGGTCCTGGGCCACCTCCACCAGCTCCTGGCTGGATGAGACGACGCACGTGCTGGCGAACTCGTCGCCCCCCAGACGGGCGACCGAGCCCTTGTCATCGATCTTGCGTTGGAATCGTCGAGCCACGATCTGCAGGAGCTCGTCACCGCAGTGGTGCCCGAGGGAGTCGTTGATCTCCTTGAACCCGTCCAGGTCGACGAGCAGGAAGCCGACGTGCTTCGCACCGTGTGCGGTGGACAACTTCGCCTCGGCATCCTCGAGGAATGCCCGTCGGTTCTGCAAGCCGGTCAGCTGGTCGGTACGGGCGTCGCGGAAGTTATCCGCCCCTCGGCGCAATTCGCGCAGCGTCAGCGCCATACGAACGAGCACGACGCCGAGGCCGGCCAGGGACAGAGCCGACGCCACCAGCGTGTCGAGCCGGGTCATCGACATCGCCAACAGGGCCAGGCACATGAATCCGAACACAACGGGGACGAGCGCGATCCCGGCCGGCGTCAGGCTGGAGGGACGGCGCGGCAACGTCCGGCGGTCCTGACGTCCCCACGCGGCGATGCCAATGACCCAGAAGGCCAGAGCCCACGTCCCGTGGAGTGGGCGACCCTGGACCGCGGAATGCGTATGGATCTGGTTGAGATAGAAGAGGTCACCGACGACGAACCACACGACACCGACGACCAGCAGCCCGGTCGACCACGTGAGCCGGTACCGTCCCGGAGCAAAACCGGCGATCATCACCATGAGCAGCACCAGGTCGCACAGCGGATAGGCCATGTTGACGAAACGGGTGACGTCCAACAGCGGCTCGAACCACAGCGCGAGCGCCGCCCCGCTGGCCATGCCCGCCACCACCCCGTCGAGCCTCACGCTCAGATGGCCCCGACCGAAGGCCGCCTGAGTCAGCATCACCACCCCGACGATCAACGCCGCATACGACGCCAGGTAGACGAGGTCGCTTGGCGCCGGGCTCGGGATGGGGTGCAGATTCTGGTCGTGCAGGATGAAGACGACGCTGGCCAGAGCGTGGAGCGCGATACCGACGGCGATGGCGATCCAACCCGCCCGCAACTTCTGGACATGCCGGATGCGCAGCACGATGGGAATAATGGGGAGCATGGCGGCGATGTTCCCCACCCATCCGTCCCACAGCCAGAGATAGCCGGCCACGGGGCGTTGGATCTCGACCAACGACCCGCAGTACACGAGGACGAGCACACCGGCCAGGAACTGCCACCACAATTGGGACGACATCGCCCGGGACCGCGTCAAAATCTCTATGACCTGACCGGGAATCTCGGTCAGCGACCTCACCGGGTGTCCGTCGAGGGCGCGGGTCGCCCATCGGACCGATCCCTTGCCTGCCCCCGTCGCGCTGGGGCCCGGAAGGGCGGCCAGAAGCTGATTCTCGGCCTCGAGCTCGGCATCAAGCTCGGCTATCACCGTCGACTGGGCTACCTCCACCATGACGAATCGTCCCCCCGGACCCTGGACTTGAGCTTTGTCGGCTGACTCAGGCGAAGGCCCGGGATTCCTCGACCTTGTGGCGCCAGGTGACAGCCAGGCCGAGAACGAGCGCGTAGCCGACAAGGACGCCGGCGTCGACCAGGCCCGGGGCGCGGCCGGCCACCACGGCCCAGCCCAGCGAGGCGTAGTGGTAGCTCGGTAAGAAGGCGGCGACGTGGCGCAGTGCCAGCGGCAGATCGGGCACCGGGGTGAAGAGGCCGCCGAAGAAGCTGAGCAGGAACATCAGGGCCGTCACCAGGGGATACACCGTCTCGCTCGACGCCACGTAGCCGACGAGAACGCCGAGGGAGGCGAAGGACAGGGCGCTGACCCAGAGCACCAGGGTGAGCACCGCCCACGTCCCGAACCCCAGTCGCACCCCACCGAGAAGCAAGCCGGTCAATTCCACCACAACAATCACGGGCAGCACGATCACCATGGAGGCGGCGATCTTGGTGATCACGTAGCTCCATGACGGCAAGGGGGTGACCCGCAGCTGCCGGGTCCAGCCCGATGCCCGTTCGGCGGCCAACCGGGTCCCCCCGGCGTTGAGCGAGGCCACCATGGCTCCGAAGCTGGCCATCGACACCATGAAGTAGGTCTTCCAGGTCGTCCCCGCGATCCGCGTGCCGGGGTGCTCGTTGTGCAGGAACAGGACGTAGAAGACGACAGGGAATCCCACCGTGATCCCGATGTAGCGGAGATTGCGGAACAACCGCCGGACCTCGAACCACAGGAACGTTCCCAGGCCGGTCACAGGGCTGTCCCCGGCTGCGCCGCGGCGTGCAGCCCGAGCGGGGAGACGACCGGCACGGTCCCCGAAGGGCCGGGCAGGGCGACGGCATCGGCCACCGTGTTGGCTTCGGCCAGGTCGCCTGTCAGGGCCACGAAGGCCTGCTCGAGATCGGCGCCGGTAACCTCGATGTCGGTGAAGACGACCCCTGTCGCCACCAGGGCGCGGACGGTGGCGTCGGCGTCGAGGGAGTCGAGGACGACCTGGGTACCACGCACACAGGCGGCGTTCACCCCGTCGAGATCGCGCAGTCGGGCCGGGTCGACCCCCGTCGAAGTGAAGCGGACCCGGCGTGTGGGGACGGCGGCCTTGATGGTGGAGGTGGCGCCGTTGGCCACCACGGCGCCCTTGCGCATGACCACGATCCGGTCGGCCACGGCGTCCACCTCGTCCAGGTGGTGGGTGGCGAAGACCACGGTCCGGCCCTCCCGGGAGAAGTCGCGCATCATGGTCCAGAAACGGCGCCGCCCTTCCACATCCATGGCGATGGTGGGCTCGTCGAGAAAGACGAGCTCCGGGTCCCCGGCGATGGCCAGGGCGAAGCGGACCCGTTGCGCCTGGCCCCCCGACAGTCGCTGGGTCTGCCGATCGGCCAGCGCCGTGAGTCCGGACCGGGCCAGGGTGCGGGCCACGGGAGCCGGACGGCGGTAGAGACGCGACGTCATGGCCACCAGGTCTCCGACCCGGACGCCGTGGGGAAGACCACGGGCTCCGCCCACCTGGAGCATGGCTCCGACCTTCCCGGACGCCATGGCCGAGCGGGGGTCCGTGCCCAGGACCGAAACCTCACCTTCCTGGGCGCGCTGGATACCGAGGAGGATGGAGATGGCCGTCGATTTTCCCGCGCCGTTCGGGCCGAGCAGCGCCAGGGTCTCTCCCCGGGCGACCTCGAGATCGAGGTGGTCGAGGGCCAGGATCGAACGGTAGCGGTGGACGACCCCGGCGAACCGCAGCGCCGGTCCCCCTGCCTCTGCGGGGCGCGGCGGCCCACCATGAAGTCTCATGACCGGAATCTCATCGGCGCGCCCGAGCCGGCGATTGAGCACAATCTCCCTGCTCCCATCTGTGGCAGGGGCGTCCGCGATGGTCCCCACGATGGCGTCATCGTCGGTGCCGGACGAGCTGGCCCTTCACCCCAGGAGCACCCGGTGGGCAGCTCACGGACGGGGGCCGGAGGCGCCGGTCTCGCCTGGTCCCGGCGTTGTGGATGGCCCCCGCCGAGCGCATCCGCCGGCCCCGCCCCCTTGCCCCTGCCGTCCGGGGCTCCGCTTCGGCTCTTCCCGACGTCGGCCCGCTGGCCCCCGATCACGCGACCAGCTGCCCCGTCAACACTGCCGACGGCACCTCGAACCGCCCGGCGACCCTCGAAAGGGGCATCGGCCACCCCGGGGGACGATGCCGGCACGGAACAGACGATGGCGCCGCAACGACCTGCTAGAACCGAATGATCTTCGACGATCTGCTTGACGCCAACCGGCGCTACCGGACGGAATTCCACGACTCGGGTGTGGAGGGGACAGCGGCCAGAGGACTGGCCGTCCTGACCTGTATCGACTCGCGGATCGATCCGTTGGCCATGCTCGGGCTACGGGCCGGAGACGCCAAGATCATCCGCAATGCCGGGGCACGGGTCACCGAGGACTCCTTGAGGTCACTGATCCTCGCCGTCAACCTCCTCGGGGTGACCCGGGTCTGCGTGGTGGCGCACACGAACTGCGCCATGGTCGACTCCACCGAGAACGAGATCCGGGCCCGGATCGAAGCGCAACGCGGCGTAGTCGCGGCAGGGTGGGACTTTCTGGCCACCACCGACCAGCTGGCCACCCTCCACCACGACATCGACCGGATCGAACGCTGCCCTCTCCTGCCCCCCGATCTCGAGGTGGCCGGATTCATCTTCGATGTCCATAGTGGCGCTCTTCTACCCGTCTGATCGCGCCGCTTCTCGAGGAGGAACCTTTCATCGGAGGTGTCATGAGCTCTGGCACGCCAACGGCGATGTGAGCTTGATCATGGACGATGGCCACCTCGACGAACGACATCTCCTACTACTCGTACGACTTCGAAATCGGCCATCGAAGTAGCCTCGCGTTATGAGCTGCCATCGCCAGTTCCGGCCCGTTGTGTGACCGGCAAGGTCGAGCTTCACGACACCACGGTGCCGGAAGGATCGATCCTGTTGATGCTGAATGCCGCGGCCAACCGGGACGAGCACCAATTCGACGACCCCGACCGCTTCGACGTCCGGCGGACGATCGACCACCACGTGACGTTCGGTTTCGGACTCCACTTCTGCATGGGCGGCGCCCTGGCCCGCTTGGAAGGCCGGGTGGCGCTCGAAGAGGTGCTCAGGAGTTCGCAGACGGGGAGGTCGACACGAGACTTCCGAACGGGTCGACCTCCCCACAACCGTCAGCGGCTGGCACCGTCTACCGGTCCGCCTCTACTAACGGACGACGGTCGGTCAGGCCAGCGTGGAGAGGCCGCCGTCGACGGCGATCACCTGCCCGGTGATGTAACCGGCATCGGCCGACAGAAGGAAGACGACGGGTCCTGCCACCTCCCACGGTGTGCCTTGGCGGCCGAGGGGAATCGCCGTCCGGCTCCGCGAGGGCCTCCCAGCCGAAGCGAGGCGACCGAGGGGTGTGTCGATCAGTCCGGGCGCCACCACATTGGCCCGGACGCCCTGTCTCGCGCCTTCCAACGCCACATGCCGGCAAAGACCCGCGAGCGCGGCCTTGGAGGCGTCATAGGAGGGTAGAGAACTACCTGGTTTCAAGCCGGCCAGAGACGATATGTAGACGATCGATCCGCCGTCGCCCATGGAGGGCAGGGCCGCTTTCGACAGCAGGAAATGGGACCGGACGTTCACGGCGAAGACGAGGTCCCATTGGGCGGCCGAGGTGCCGGCCAGACGGTGACCTCCTCCGATGCCGACGTTCAGCACCAGCCCGTCGATCCCGCCGAGCCGGAACACACACTCATTGACGATGGCGTCGCAGGCCGCCTCGTCGGATACGTCTCCGACGATCACACTGGCCTTCTTCGCGTCACCGTCGCCTATGGCGTCGACCAGGACGGCGGTATCCCGAGCCGCATCTTCGTCCCGGTCGGCCAGCGCCAGGACCGCCCCCTCGCCTGCCGCCGTCACGGCGATAGCCCGGCCGTTGCCGACGGGTGCGTCAGGGTCGTCGCTGCGCTGCGTTCCGGCACCAACGACGAGAATGCGACGACCCTCGAGTCGGCCCTTCATCCGGGCAGACCCTCCACCCCGGGCTCGCGCTCAACCCCCAACGAGTTCAGAGTGAAGGCCACCAGATGGTACTGGCCGATGACCATGCAGATTTCGATCAACTGGTGTTCGTCATAGTGCTCGGCGAGGACGCGCCACGTCTCATTAGAGATTGAAGAAACATGGTGTAACTCGTCGCAGGCCCGGAGGAGGGCCGCCTCGAGCAATGACCACCCCACCACGTCGGGACCTTGGGCAGAACGCGTGACCTCATCGTCGGTGACCCCCGAGGTGCGGGCGATCCGCGCGTGCTGGCCCCACTCGTAGTCGGCCTGACAGTTCCAGGCCGTCCTGAGGATGAGCAACTCCCGATCACGGGCAGGAAGCTCCCCCCGGACAAGCAAGGCCCCGCCAAAGGCGGACCACCGCTTGAACAGGCGCGGGTGGCGAACCAGGGTGGCAAAGATGTTCAAGTCGGCACCATCAACCTGGAGGGGATGGAGCAATTCCTTCGTCATCTCGTCGCGCTCGCTCTCCGGCAACGGAGAGATGCGAATCGGTCGGGGGTCTGACGCCATGGCCGGGAGGTTACGTCTTGGCGCCCTCGGACGACGGCTGACGCCCGGGCAGGATCTGACCCCGGGTGAGTCCGGGTCCGGCCGCCGCCCTCACGTCCCGGGGGCCGACCTTCTCCCCGCAGGATCCGCAGACGAGAACGGCATCGGCCGACGATCCGCAGCCCTTGTGGGTGACGACGAGCGGTGGACCCGAGGGTGCCGAATGGTGGTCCCCCCACTGGCGCATGGCGGTGAGGACCGGCCAGAGGTCGCGTCCTCTGTCCGTGAGGCGGTAGTCGTAACGCGGCGGATGTTCGCAGTAGGGCTCCCGCTCGAAGATGCCGGCGTCGACCAGGCGGGCCAGCCTCTGCTGGAGGATATTGCGGGAGATCCCCAGGCGCTGTTGAAAAGAGTCGAATCGGGTGACACCGAGAAAGGCGTCCCTCACCAGCAACATGCTCCACCATTCGCCCACAATCTCGAGGCATTGGGCGATCGAGCACTCCATGTCGGCGAAGCTCTTTCGCTCCATGACCTGAGTCTAGTGGGTTGCATGATAGAACTCAATACTCTAGAGTCCTTCCCGTGCCGAGCGCCACGGGAATCCGATCCATGTCCGACTCGTTGACGGTCCCCTCCGGGGAGACCGGGGTCGACGCCCGGCGCCGGAACATGGTCTTCGTGGTCACCGCCCTCGGAGCGTTCATGGCGTCGCTCGACCTCTCGATCGTGAACGTCGCCTTCCCGGCTCTCGAGCACTCCTTTCCTCACGACTCCCGGGCTTCGCTCGCCTGGGTGATCACCGGCTACAGCATTGTGTTCGCCTCCCTGCTCGTCACGGCCGGCCGAAGCGCCGACCGGCTCGGGCGCCGCCGCCTGTTCTTCATCGGACTGGGCATCTTCAGCCTCGGTTCGGCGCTCTGCGGGATCGCCCCGTCGGTGGATCTACTCGTGGCCGGCCGTTTCATCCAGGGCAGCGGCGCGGCCGCCATGTTGCCGGCTTCCCTCGGCCTCCTTCTCGGCGCATTCCCGAACGAGCGTCGAGCGCAGGTGGTGGCCTTGTGGGGTGGTATCGGCGCTCTGGCCGTGGCCACCGGACCGTCGCTCGGTGGCCTATTGGTGTCGGGCCCTGGCTGGCGGTGGGTCTTCTTCGTCAACCTGCCCATCGGCGCCATCGGGTATCTCCAGGGCCGAAGGGTCTTGCGCGAGACGACAACGGCGGACGCCGGATCACGGCCGGACTATGGCGGTGTTGTGCTCATCAGCGCCACCCTGGCGGCACTGGTTCTCGGGATTACGGAGGGACCGACCTGGGGCTGGTCGAATGTGCGGGTCATCGGCTGCTTCTTCGGCGCCTTGGTCGTCGGCGCCGTCTTTCTCCGGCGGTCGGCGCACCATCCCCAGCCGGTACTCGATCTCACGCTCTTCCGTTCACGCTCGTTCAGCGTGGCCAACGCCGCCACTGTCCTCTACGCCATGGGCTTCTTCGCCATGCTGCTGGGGAACATCTTGTTCCTCACCGGGGTCTGGCACTACTCGATCCTGAGAGCGGGCCTGGCGGTGACTCCCGGGCCCCTGGTCGTAGCCCTCGTCTCGGGACCGGCAGGGCGTGCGGCGCAACGGATCGGGTTCCGTACCGTGCTCCTTGTCGGCTTCGGCTTTTTCGCCGGAGGGCTCACGTGGTACGCCACCGCCATCGGCCTCCACCCTTCTTACGTCACCCGCTGGCTCCCGGCGACCTTGATCACAGGCCTCGGCATCGGACTCACTTTCCCGGTCCTGAGTGCAGCCGCCGTTTCCAGTCTGCAGATCGAAAGGTTCGGCGTAGGCAGCGCCGTGAACCAAACGGCGCGCCAGGTCGGGGGCGCATTCGGTGTGGCCTTGCTGGTGGTAATCCTGGGGAACCCGCAGTCGACGCCGGCGGCACTGGCCAGCTTCCGCCATCTCTGGACCTTCGCCGCGGCCATGGCCATCCTCTCCGGACTCATCACCTCTTTGCTGAAGCGCGGGACAACCACTTCCCCTGACCGTCGTTGCCATGACCGGTGAGTAGGAGCGACCATGTCCCTTCAACCGGAACCATCTGTGCTGGACCAAACCAGCGGATACGACCGGGCGACCGCCCTCACGGAGTCACCCGGCGGATGGTCAGTGGATCTCGACGACTCCTGGAGTATCGGGGGCTTCATGAACGGTGGATATCTCCTGGCCACCATGTGCCTCGCCGGTAGCACGGCGACGTCACGACCCGAACCTCTGGCCGTCACCGCCACCTACCTCTCGCCGCCGGTGGGCGGCCCTGCCGAGATCAGCGTGGAGGTGGCCAAGAAGGGACGACAATCCACGGTGGCCGAGATCGTTCTGCACCAGGACGGTCTCCAGCACGTCCGAGCCACGGTCATACTCGGCGATCTCGACGACTACAGGGGTCCGAATCTCGAGTTCCCGACGCCCTCGATTCCTCACCTCGAGCAGTGTGTACCCATCGGCGACGGGCCCGGCCCAAACGGAATCGCCCTGCCCGAGATCTTCCAGCATTTCGACGTCAGGCTGGCACCAGGACTCGGTTGGCTCAACGGGGAACGACCAAGGCCGTCCTCTGACCGTGCGGCCCGGATCGACGGGTGGACCCGATTCACCGACGGACGAGAACCGGATCCGACCTCCCTGATGTTGTTCGCCGATGCCTTCCCACCGGCGGTACTCGACCTTTTTCCCGCCAGTTGGGTTCCGACACTGCAGTACTCGGTCTACGTCCGAGCCCGGCCCCAGCCGGGCTGGCTCCAAGGAACGTTCCGCACCCGCTCGATGGTCGGCGGTCTGCTTGAAGAGGACGGGGAACTCTTCGACAGCTCCGGTCGCCTGGTCGCTCTGTCGCGCCAACTCGCCCTCTTGCGACCCCCGGCCTGAACAGAGCGTCCCGACCCTTCATGGCATGCTGTCGCGGTGCGACGCCGTGCCACGTTTTCGTTTCCGAGGTCCCGATCCGGCGACAGCAATGCCAGTGCTGCGAGTCGGCGAACCCTGCTGAAGGCCGTGGTGGGCGGCGCCGCGGGTCTGGGACTCGCCGGTGTCACGTGGACGGCAACGCGACACCGCCATTCCCTGGCACCGGCAGACGCCCGTGGCGTGGCACGCGGTGCCACCCACCAATCCCCGCTGGTGTCTCAGAAGGCCGGCGGCATTGCCTCCGACGCAACCAAAGGTCGCCTCTCCGGCGTGATCGTCGGCATCGACCCCGGGCACAACGGAGACAATTGGGAGCACTCCTCGTACATCAATCGGTCTGTCTGGAACGGACGCGAGGAAGAGGCGTGCGACACCACCGGCACGGCAGCCGCCGACGGCTATTCCGAAGCCGAGTTCGCCTTCAACGTGGCCCAGAATCTGGCTGCCACCCTGCGGGGGCTGGGTGCGACGGTGGTCCTGACGAGAACGACCAATTCGGGCTTCGGGCCCTGCATCACGCAACGGGCGAGCATCGTCAACGAGGCCGGGGCTCACGTGGCCATCTCGATCCACGCTGACGGGGGGCCGGCCGACGGCCGTGGGTTTTCGATCCTCGAACCAATGGCGAGCGGAGTCAACGACGCTGTTATCAGTGCGTCCCAGGCGCTCGCCACCCATGTCCGCCAGGCCTTCCTGACCGAGACCCCGATGCCGATAAGCAACTACTACGCAGAGGACGGCATCGTGCCGCGCGATGACCTCGGAGGACTCAATCTGACGACCGTGCCCAAGGTGATGGTCGAATGCGGGAACATGCAGAACCCGACGGACGCGGCCCTTCTCGTCGACCCCGAATTCCAACAACACGCGGCCGGCGCCCTGGCCATGGCCGTCACGGCGTTCCTGACCGAATCGTCGCCCCCGCGGATGCCGTCGCCGGCACCCACGCATGGTTGAGCGACAGATCAGACGATGAATCGACACGATACGCTCCCGGGGCTACCGGGACCCATGTCGCCAGGCTTAAGTGCTCGTCTGGCGGGAGCTATCTTCCTCCTCTCTCCCCGAGATCGTGTCGCCCGAAACGGCTCTTTCTCGGGTTGCCGATCAACGATGCGTGCGCTTCCTTTCGTTTAGGCCCTCTCGGGTTCGGGTCCCGCGTGTCGGGGTTCACAGACCATTCTGCGCCCCCCTCCTGAGACGGCGCTGGCCGCCGGTTGGGGGTTTCCTAAGAGGGCGGACGACCCCGTGACCAGGAATTCAGCGCTGGCTCCCCAGCAAGTACCATGCGAACGTCCCGCCTGCGCCATGGAAAACCCCTAGCCAGAAATGCCCCTCATGCCCGACTCCCCGAATCCGCTCGCGGACACGCCGCCCGCCGTCGTGATCATCGGCGCCGGGCCGGCCGGGCTGACGGCCGCCTACGAATTGGCGGTCCGATACGGGATCACATCGACGGTCCTCGAATCGGACTCCGTCGTCGGCGGCATCAGCCGGACCGTCGAGCGTGACGGCTGGAGGTTCGACATCGGGGGTCACCGCTTCTTCACCAAGGTGAAGGAGGTCGACGCCTTCTGGCACGAAATTCTCTCCGAAGACGACTTTATGCTGCGACCGCGGATGAGCCGGATCTATTACGAAGGCAAGTACTACGACTATCCGCTCAAGGCCTCCAACGCCCTGAAGAACCTGGGTATCTGGGAGGCCTTTCTCTGTGTGATGTCGTATGTCTGGGCCCGCCTCCACCCGCCCAAGGATCAGACGACCCTCGAAGGGTGGATCGCGGCGCGCTTCGGGTGGCGCCTCTACAAGCACTTCTTCAAGACGTACAACGAGAAGCTTTGGGGGGTGCCCACCAACAACCTCCCCGCTGACTTCGCCGCGCAGAGGATCAAGAATCTCTCGCTGTGGAACGCGGTAGTGAATGCACTGCTTCCGAAGCGAAATCAGAAGGACATCACGTCCCTGATCGAGGAGTTCCAGTACCCGAAGCTGGGCCCCGGCATGATGTGGGAGCGGTGCCGAGATCTGGTCGAGGCACACGGTTGCAGTGTCATCCTCAACAACCGGGTGATCGGAGTGCGACACGAGAATGATCAGGCTGTGGCCGTGGTAGCGGAGACCGCGGACGGCAGCCGCCAGGAATTCCCGTGCGACCACGTCATCTCCTCCATGCCCATCTCCCAGCTCTTGAAGGTGATGGATCCGCCAGCGGCAGAGACCGCGGTCAAGGCGGCCGGTGATCTTCACTACCGGGATTTCCTCACTGTGGCGCTGGTCGTCCCCGAGAAGTACAGCTTTCCCGACAACTGGATTTACGTGCACGCCAAGGAAGTCCAGGTGGGCCGCATCCAGAACTTCGGCTCGTGGTCGCCGTATCTCGTGAAGGAGGGGCGGACGTGTCTCGGTCTCGAGTTCTTCGTCTTCGAGGGTGACGAGATGTGGAACAAGAGCGACGAGGATCTGATCGAGCAGGGAAAGCGCGAACTCGCCGTCCTCGGATTAGTGGACCCAAGCAAGGTCGAGGCGGGTTACGTGGTACGGATGCCGAAAGCCTATCCCTTCTACGACGAACACTACAAAGAGAACGTTCTGCGAATCGTCGAGTGGCTGGAGGACTGCGCTCCGAATGTCCATCCGGTTGGCCGAAACGGGATGCACCGCTACAACAATCAGGACCATTCGATGTACACGGCAATGCTCACGGCCGAGAACATCGCTCGGGGTACCCACCACGACGTCTGGAGCGTGAACGTCGAGGAGGAATACCACGAGGAATCCTCGACCGAGGACGACGCCCGTCGCGGCACCCGGGGTACCGGTCGCGATGCTCCTGTCATCTCCCGCCAGCACTACGGCGAAGACCACCCCGTCAACCGGCCGGTGACGAACTCCTGACCGATCGGTCGCTTCGTCCCGGGATCCCTTCGGGCCGGGCTTCTGTAGAGCGCGACAGAGCCCCCGGCACCGCGGGGGCTCTGTCTACAACCTGCTAAATTTGGCGCTTCCGGGTTCTCTGTGGGTAGCCCAGGTCACGCCGTGTTCGGGTAGAGATCGAGTCCACCGAGGTGGAAGTAGATCGCCGTCTTGAAGTTCTCGCGGTTGCGATACCCACGAGCCTGGACGC
>Ga0307373_10001041_pt1 | contig 52577 bp, 43 predicted proteins | sample OX2MG_FD_202534 | JGI IMG/M metagenome (GOLD analysis project Ga0307373, IMG submission 202534) | Soil microbial communities from Risofladan, Vaasa, Finland - OX-2 | ecosystem: Environmental > Terrestrial > Soil > Coastal area > Acid sulfate soil | place: Finland: Risofladan, Vaasa | collected... | reverse complement strand
TTCCTTCGAGGAATGCCTGAAGGCTGGACAGCCGCTGCGCAAGGCCTGCGATGAAGACCCGACTGCAAAGCAGATCATTGATGTGGCTCAGGGCCTCGAGGGCATCGTGCGCAACTCCTCGATCCACGCCGCGGCGGTCGTGATCGCCGACCGTCCGCTGACGGACATCGTGCCCCTGCAGCTGGCCGATGGCGGCACCGACGAGCACGGTGAGCGGGTGTTCCGCATGGTGACGCAGTTCTCGATGAAGCCGATCGAGGAGATCGGCATCTTGAAGATGGACTTCCTGGGGCTGCGCAACCTCGACGTCATCGAGGACGCCCTGGACATCATCGAGCGCTCCAGCGGCGATCGCCCGGACATGACAACGCTGCCGCTGGATGATCCGCGCACGTATGAGATGCTGGCCCGCGGCGACTCCACGGGAGTGTTTCAATTCGAGTCCGAGGGCATGCGCGAGGCGCTCAAGAAGGTGCGCCCCGACGAGTTCAACGACCTCGTGGCGCTCAACGCGCTGTATCGCCCGGGCGCGATGGACCAAATCCCGGTGTATGCCCGCGGCAAGCATAAGCCGGAGTCCATCTCCTATCCCGACGAGCGCCTGCGCGCGATCCTCGAGTCCTCCAACGGCGTGATCCTCTATCAGGAGCAGGCGATGCAGATCTCCAAGGAGCTGGCGGGCTTCTCGGGGGCCAAGGCGGATGACCTGCGCAAGGCGATCGGCAAGAAGAACCGCATCGCGATGGCGGCGCTGAAGCCGGAGTTCGTCGAGGGCTGCCGCGCCTCGGGCACGAGCGCCGAGACGATCGAGTTCCTCTGGCAGACCAACGAAAAGTCGGCCGACTACTCATTCAACAAGAGCCACGCTGCGTGTTACGGGCTGATCGCCTACCGCACGGCGTGGCTGAAGGCGAACTACCCGGCCGAGTACATGGCGGCGCTGATCTCCTCGGTGATGTCCACCAAGGACAAGGTGCCCTTCTTCGTGGCGCGCTGCGAGGAGATGGGCATTGAGATCCTGCCCCCGGACGTCAACCTCTCAGATCACGAGTTCACGGTCGTGGAGGGCAACATCCGGTTCGGCCTGGATGCCGTCAAGGGCGTCGGCTACCAGGCGGTCGAGACGATCAAGCGCGCGCGCGGGGATGGAGGACCGGGTGGGCGTCCATTCGCCTCGCTGTGGGACTTCTGCGAGCGTGTGGATAACCGGACCGTCAACAAGAAAGCGATCGAGTCGCTGATCAAGTGTGGGGCCTTCGGCTCCACCAAAGCCACCCGCAAGGGCATGCTGGCGGTGCTCGAGCAGGCGCAGGGAGCCGGCCAGAAGATCCAGCAGGACGCGCAGATCGGCCAGGGGTCGATCTTCGACCTCGCAGAACCGTCTGAGACCGCGACCGCGAATGCGATCACCGCGCCGGGTGCCGGGCTCTCGCGTGGGCGGGGACTCGATTACCCGCAGATCTCCTCCGAGGAGTACGACCAGGCCGAGCTGCTGGCTGTGGAGAAGGAGGCGATCGGCCTGTTCATCTCCGCGCATCCGCTGAAGCCGCTGCGCGAGGTGCTCAGTGCGCGCGTGGACTGTCCGCTGTCCGCGCTGTCCGATCGCCGCGACAAGGACCTCGTGACGGTCGGTGGGATCATCACCGAGGCCAAGCGCATCCGTACGCGCAACGGCGACCCGATGATGTTCGCAACGCTCGATGATCTCGCGGGATCCGTCGAGATGCTCGTATTCGGTAAGGCGCTCGCTGAGCACGAGGCGGCGCTGGCTGTCGATGAGGTTGTTCTGGTGAGCGGCCGGGTTGACCACAAGGAAGCCGGTAAGACATGCCTGGTGGTCCAGACGGTGGAGGCCTTTTCACCTTCAGCGCAGGAGATCGAGCGCGCCCGCACGCAGGCCGCCTCTGCCGCCAAGACTGCCACTGCACTGGCCCAGCCCGTGCATATGCGGGTCGATGCGGCGAGCCTGTCTGCGAGCGCGATCGAGAACGTCAAGCAGCTGGTCGAGGATTACCCCGGTCCCGCCGAGGTGGTGCTCGACATCGACACGCCCGCAGGCGTGCGGCGCTTGCGCCTGGGGGAGGCATATCGCGTAAACCACACGCCGACGCTGCGCGCCGAGCTTGAACAGGCCCTCGCCCCGGTTGCCCCGGCTGCTGCCACCGGCTAACGGCGCGCGGCGATTCCCCGCTCGCGCAGCTTCACGGCAAACGCAATTTCCTCACGCGTAGGCCCTTCGCGGTTCTCGCCGGGCGTCTCGAGCACACAGGGCAGTTTCTGTATGGAGGGAGCGGAGAGAAACGCCGAGCACCCTTTGCGCCCGAGCTCGCCCTTGCCGAGGTTGGCGTGCCGGTCGCGGTTGGATCCGAGCGGCGTCTGCGAGTCGTTGAGGTGCAGCGAGCGCACGGTGCCGCGCCCGAGCAGGCGCTGGCACTCGCGCAGCACGGAGCCCATCTTCTCGGGAGTGCGGATGTCATAGCCGGAGGCGAGCAGGTGGCAAGAGTCCAGGCAGACGCCAAGCCGCTTGCCGGCACCGGCGGCGTCGATTAGCGCAGCGAGCTCCTCGAAGGATCGCCCGAGCGTGCCGCCGGCTCCGGCGGTGTTCTCGAGGTGAAGCTCGCAGCCCTCGCTGCCGGCGAGCGCTTGCGCAATCGTCTCCCCGGCGCGCGCGATCGCCTCGCCGGTGTGTCCGGTCTTGGCCGAGCCTGGGTGCAGCACTACCCCGCTGGCCCCTATCGCCTGGCCGACGCGCAGCGAGTGGGTCAGCGACGCGAGCGACTTGGCGCGGATCTCCTTGTCCTCAGAGGCGCAGTTGAGCAGGTAGACGGCATGGATCAGCACCGCTTCGATCTGGCTGCCGGCCATCGCCTCGCGGAAGGCGGCGATGTCCTCCTCGCGGTAGGCCGTCGGTTTCCACATGCGCGGCGACTGGTTGAAGATCTGAATCGCACGACAGCCGCGCTGCACGCCCCGTGTGATCGCCTTCGGCAGGCCACCAGCGGGCGAGACGTGCGCGCCGATTAGCATGCGCGGATCCTATGGATCCGCTGAGAGTCAGGTTTGCGCCATCACCGACGGGGGCGCTGCATATAGGCGGCGCCCGCACGGCGCTGTTCAACTGGCTGCTCGCCCGCAAAGCCGGCGGAAAGCTCGTACTGCGCATCGAGGACACCGACCGCGAGCGCTCGACGCCGGAGAACGTAGAGCAGATCCTCGATGCGCTGCGCTGGCTGGAGCTCGACTGGGACGAGGGCCCAATCCTGCAGTCAGAGCGCGCTGAGCGCCACAGCGAGGCCCTGGAGGCATTGCTCCAAGCAGGGCACGCCTACCGCTCGAACGCCACCGCCGAGGACGTCAAGGCCTTCAAGCTCCAGTACGGCGCCGAGCGTGGGTTTCGGGGCGAGCCTGAGCAGGAGGGCGCGGTGCGCCTGCGCGTGCCCACCGGCGGCGCCACGGTCGTCCACGACGTCATTCGCGGCGAGACGCGTTTCGAGCACTTGCATCTAGACGATCCAGTGATCGCGCGCGCGGACGGATCGGTGCTCTACAACTTCGCGGTCGCGATCGATGACCTCGATGCTGGCATTACGCATGTGGTCCGTGGTGAGGATCACCTCTCCAATACGCCCAAGCAGGTGCTCGTGCTCGAAGCCACCCGCGCGACCGGCTTCGGCGACGATGCTCCACTGCCGGTGTATGCCCACCTGCCGCTGCTGCACGGCCCAGACGGTAAGAAGCTCTCCAAGCGCCATGGTGCGGCCTCGGTGCAGGAGCTGCGTGAAGCCGGCTATCTCCCCGAGGCGGTTCGCAACTACCTCGCGCTGCTGGGTTGGGGAGCTGGCGATGATGCCACTGTGCTCTCCACCGGGCAGCTGATCGAGCGCTTTGAGCTCGAGCGCGTGAGCCGCAACCCGGCGCGCTTCGACGAGGTCAAGCTCGGGTGGCTGAACGGTGTTCACATCCGCCAGATGCCCTCAGAGCAGCTCGCCGGGCTCCTGGCGTCATACCTCGATGCCACTGGCCATGCGGGATTCCGGGATGACCCGCGCTTTCACCGTGCCGTCGAGATCAGCCAGGAGAAGATCCACACGCTGGCTGATTTCTGGCCGCTGACCGGGCCGCTGCTCGACGCGCCGGTCGAGGACGCGAAGGCGCGCGAGCGCTGGCTCGACGAGCGCGGGCGCGCGACCCTCGCCGAAGTGCGTGCCGCGCTCGCTGGGGCGCCGGCGTTCTCGCAGGCCGATGTCGAGGGGGCGCTCGAAGGGTTGCTGGCGGGCGGCGAGCGCAAGCCGCGCGAGGTCTACCAGCCGCTGCGCGTGGCGATCTCCGGCACGACGGTCTCGCCGGGCATCTTCGAGAGCGTTGCGCTGCTCGGCCGCGATGAGACGCTGCGGCGCATCGACCGGGTGCTGTAGGTCACGCAGGCGGGAGTGCTGAGGCCCGCGCGCGCTGGAGCTGACGGGCAGCTGTCGCTCAACCATGCGTTCACATATGCCGATAGGACCTCGACACGGACCACCCGCTCGGGTAGCCGGCGATCGCGAGGTAGGTATTCGGACGTATGCAGGCCACAGCTTCCAAGCCAAAGCGAGCAGCGACCGCGAAAGGCCGCTCCGCGGAGGTAAAGCGCCGTTCGGACGGATCCGCCGGCGCTCCTGGTGCGCGGCATCAGAACGAGGGTCACGGCCGGCGCCTGACGATGGCCTTCGAAGCGCTGGAGGCGTTTCCCGCGCTCGCCGAGTCACGCAACCGCCTGCTGGCAGTGATCTCTGGCGAGCACGTGGCGACGGCAGACATCGTGACTGCCGTGGAGTCAGACGTTGCCCTGATCATCGCTGTGCTCCGTCTCGCCAACAGTGTGACGGACACGCCCACCCGCCCCCGTGTCCGTGTGGACACGGTTGTGGCGGCCGTGGAGCTGCTCAGCCCTCAAACCGTTCAGGCGCTAGCGGGACGGGTGCGCACATTTGAATTCTTCGAGCGTTCGACCGTATGGGATGCGGCACCAGAGCGCTTCCGGCTACATGCACTGGCAACCCAGCGCGCTGCCGACCGTGTGGCGGCTGAGGTTGGCTACGAGCACCGCGATCGCTTGACCGTTACGAGCCTGCTGCATGACATCGGCAAGCTCGTGCTCCTGCATGCCTACCCCGGCTATCCCGCCCAGGTGCATCTCGGAGCAAAGACGCCGGAGGAACGTATCCACTCCGAGCGCCGCGAGCTGGGCGTCGATCACGCGCTGGTGGGTGGCGTGCTCGCCCGGCGCTGGGGGCTGCCGGCGAGCATTGCCACAGCAATCGAGCGCCATCACAACCCCGATGTAGAGGGTGAGGCCTCTTTCATCCGTCTGGCGGACATGCTCGCGCACTATGAGCAGGGCGCACAGGTGTCCTCCACCGAGATGCTTAGCACTGCGCGTCTGCTCGGCATAGGACCCGAGGAGCTCAGGCGGGTGATGTATGAGCTGCCCAGCTCCTCCAGCCAGCGCCAGCGTCACGTTGACCCTTGCCCGCTCTCCGGACGCGAGCTCGGTGTTCTGCAGCGTCTCGCCGAAGGCAAGGTCTACAAGCAGATCGCCCATGAGCTAACGCTCTCGACGAGCACGGTGCGAACCCACCTGCACAACATCTACGGCAAGCTGGGCGCGGTCGACCGCGCCCAGGCGGTGCTTATCGCAACAGAGCGCGGCTGGCTCTAAGCCCGCCGGCTGCCACGGTGGCCCGCGGTTCCGTAGCATCGCTGCAAGCGATGATCTCGATCACCAGCAAGTCTCCCTATGCCGTGCTCGCGCTCGCCGAGCTCGGTCGCAGCGCGAGCACCGAGCCGGTGCCGATCGGCGAGCTGGCGCGCAAGCGCCAGGTGCCGGTGCAGTTTCTCGAGCAGCTGTTCGCTGCGCTTCGTCGCGCCGGAGTGATCAGCTCGCAAAGGGGAGTCAAGGGCGGCTACCGGTTTGCGCGCGAACCCTCCACAGTGACCGTGCTCGAGATCGTCGAGCTGCTCGACGGCCCGCTCGGGCACGACTCCGAAGGTGTGTTTGCCGATGCCGCCGAGGCAGCTCGCAAGGTGCTAGCGCAGACCACGATCGCCGACGTGATCGAGCGCGAGGCGCGCGAGGCGGGCGCCAGCATGTACTACATCTGAGCACGGTCTCTCAATCTGCCCACTATTCTCGTGGGCATATGGCCCAAATCCCGATCAGCATTGCGGAGTTCATAGGAGACACGCCGGTCTTAGAGCTCCCCAGCATGCTCGACGGCACTGATGCGGATGAGAGGGGAGTCGAGCTGTTCGCGAAGCTCGAGGCGTTCAACCCGGGTGGGAGCGTCAAGGACCGGATCGGCGTCGCGATGATCGAGGCAGCCGAGGCGGAGGGGCGAATTGAGCCAGGTCACACGACGATCGTCGAGGCGACGAGCGGCAACACGGGAATCGCGCTGGCCTTCGTGTGTGCGGCCAAGGGCTATGACCTTGTGCTGACGCTGCCACAGGGGATGAGCCGCGAGCGAGAGAGCCTCTTGCGCCTCTACGGTGCCCGCGTCGAGGTCACCGAGTCGATGGGGGGGATGGGGGAGGCTGTGCAGGCGGCGCGGGCGATGGCGCGCAGCGGCGATGTATTCCTCCCCGACCAGTTCTCCAACCCCGCCAACCCGGAGGCCCACCGGCGAGGGACCGGCCCGGAGATCGCAAGAGCGCTCGGGCGGGTCGACGTGCTCGTCGCCGGAGTCGGCACGGGTGGGACGATCACGGGCGTTGGGGAGTACTTGCGCGAGCACAACCCCTCCCTCCAGATCGTCGCCGTCGAGCCTCGGGGCTCGGCGGTCCTCTCGGGGGGTGCGCCCGGTCCGCACCGCATTCAGGGCATCGGCGCCGGCTTCGTGCCCGCGGTGCTCAACCGCGAGCTGCTCGACGAGATCGTCTGCGTTTCTGACGAGGATGCGATCCACACCGCCTGGGCCTGCGCCCGCCGGGCCGGTCTGCTGGCCGGGATCTCCGGTGGCGCCGCCCTATGGGCTGCGCTGCAGGTGGCCAACCGCCCCGAGTCCAAGGGCAAGCGAATTGTTGTGATGATGCCGGACTCCGGCGAGCGCTACATCTCCCAGGCATTTTTCGCCCCCTGACACCACCCGGCGTCCGTCCACGTGCTGGCCGATCCCGGATGATCGGTAGCACGCCCACCGTGCGGCGTCAGAAGCCGTGTCCCGCGCCCGATAGGTGGGCCAAGGATAGGCCGCTACGCTGTTTCCATGCTCGGTTCCGGCGCATTTGCGCTCCTCGCGAAAGAGCTTCGTCGCGACTTGCAGGCGGCGCGCACGCGCGATCCGGCGGCGCGCGACGTGGGGCAGCTCGAGCTGGTCGCGACGTGGCCGGGGATCCACGCGCTGCTGGCGCACCGGATCGCGCACGCGCTCGACGCGGCGGGCGTGTCACTGCTGCCGCGCCTGGTCTCGATGGTCACGCGCACGCTGACCGGGATCGAGATTCACCCGGCGGCGAAAATCGGCAGCGGCCTGTTCATCGACCACGGCACGGGCGTTGTGATCGGTGAGACGACGGACATCGGCGAGAACGTGACGCTGTACCAAGGCGTCACCCTCGGGGGCACCGGCTTTCAGACGGGCAAGCGTCATCCGACGGTTCAGGACAACGTCACGATCGGTTCCGGCGCCAAGCTCCTGGGGCCGATCACAATCGGCCACGGGGCCAAGATTGGTGCCAACAGCGTGGTTATCACCGATGTCCCGCCGAACTCCACAGTCGTCGGTAACCCTGGCCACCCAGTGCGTGTGGATGGCCGGCGCCCTGAGGGCCCCGACGCTGATTGGATCCACCTGCCCGACCCGATCGCCGAGGCGATCCAGGGACTCGCGAGCCGCATCGGCACGCTCGAACGGACAGTCTCAGAGCTCTCTGGCGCTGAGGCGGAGCCCGCCGGGGAGGTCCGGCCGCTGCGCACGGTCAAGGGACCGAATCCTGCCGGGGGTTAGCAGGAAGTGGCTGAGCCTTACTCGGGTGGTTGGCGCGGCTCCGGCATAGCAGGCTTGTACCGCGAAGTTCGTTCATCGCGCAGCGACTGCCAGCTGCCCACCAGGATCATCACCGCTCCCGCCAGTGCCAGCCATGTCCCCGCGCACAGCCCGATGGCGTGCTGGGGACGCTCCAGCGCCCGTACCACAGCGGCGATTACCCCCCCGAGCCCAAACAGCACGCACCAGACCGCGGCGGCCACCGGCAGCGCCGGGGTGCGCTCGCTGACGGTCGCGACCGTCAGTACGATCGCGCTGGCGGCCGCGAGGATTAGCAGCACGACCGCCACGCCGAACGTGTCCCATGCGTCGAGGCTGCCGCTGGGGGCTTCGTACCAGCGCAGCGTCAGCGCGACGATCAGACAGACTGCCCCGGCAAGTGCGATCAGCTCGCCGGAGCGCAGGCGGCGTGGGCTCATCTGCTACCTCGGTGGCGCACAGCGTGGGATCTCATCACAGCACCATCCCTGCCTGTGCATGCGCGGCCTGCAGCGTGTTGCGCAGCAGGAACGCGACCGTCATCGGGCCGACCCCGCCGGGGACCGGCGTGATCGCCGAGGCCACCTGCACGGCCGCCGGGAAATCGACGTCGCCCACCAGGCCGCTCTTATTCCCGGCCTCCTCAGGGGTGAGGCGGTTCATGCCGACGTCGATCACGACCGCGCCGGGCTTGACGAAGCCCTCGCCGACTAGGCGCGGGCGCCCGACGGCGGCAATCAACACGTCCGCGCGGGCGCACACCTCGCGCAGTTCGCGCGTGCGCGAGTGGCACATCGTGACCGTCGCGTTCTGTGCGAGCAGCAGCTGCGCCATCGGCTTGCCGAACAGGTTCGAGCGCCCGACGACGACCGCCTCAGCGCCCTCCAGCCGTACGCCCGTCCGCTTGAGCAACTCCATCACACCCTGAGGCGTGCAGGGGCGCAGGCCCGGCAGGCCGAGCGAGAGCAGCCCAGTGCTGACGGGGGTGAGCCCGTCCACGTCCTTCTCCGGGGGGACCATGTTCGTCAGCGCCGGGCCGTCGAGGTGCTCCGGCACAGGCAGCTGCAGCAGGATGCCGCTGACCTCCTCGTCGTCATTCAGGCGCCCAAGCTCCCCGGCCACCTGCTCGAACGAGGCATCGGCGGGCAGGCGCACGTCGAACGGCTTCATCCCGACCTCGGCGCAGGCCCGCTGCTTGCCGCCGACATACACGGCCGACCCGGGATCGTCGCCCACGAGCACCGTCGCGAGGCCCGGCACGCGCCCGGTCTGCCCGCGAAAGGCCTCGACCTGCTCGGCCACACCGGCGCGCACGCTCGCCGCGATCGCCTTGCCGTCGATAATGCTCGCGCTCACCGGCGGCTCACCGGGGCGTATTCGGCCATCAGCTTGCGCTCTGAGCCGTCGCCGGCGAAGCGCACAACGATCACCCCGCCAGGCTCAACGCCGGTCACAACCCCGTCTCCGAAGGCGGCGTGAACGATGTCCTCACCGAGGCGGAACCGGCTTCTCTCAGGCGAGCTACGGCGCTCTCCCCACGAGGCGAGCGCGGTCCCGGCGCGGGGCATCGTGGAGGTATCCGTCCCGTCCCGCCCCGCCGTGATGGCGCCGGGGCGGAAGATCATCTCCTCGGGCTCCTCCAGCAGGTCCTGAGGAATCTCATCGAGGAAGCGGCTCGGCAGTCCGAAGGTCTGGGCGCCGAAGACGGCCCGCCGGCGTGCGTAGGTGAGGTAGAGCTGGCGCATAGCGCGTGTGACCCCGACATAGAACAATCGCCGCTCCTCCTCCAGGCCGCCCTCGTCCAGAGCACGCGAATGCGGGAAGACGCCCTCCTCGCATCCGGCAATGAACACGATCGGGTACTCGAGGCCCTTGGCGTTGTGCAGTGTCATCAGCGTGACAAGACTCTCGTCGTCACTGCGCGAGTCGGCGTCGGCGACCAGCGCGATCTGCTGGAGGAAGACATCCAGCGTGTCCTCGCCGGCCGGCGCGGCGACGTCGAACTCGCGTCCCACCTCGACCAGCTGCTCGAGGTTCTCAATTCGTCCCTGAGCCTCGATCGTCCGCTCCGCCTCGAGCGCCTCGATGTAGCCGGTCTGCGAGAGCAATGCCTCAATAAGCTCGCTGACCGGAACTCCACGAGCGTGTGCGGGAGCCTCGCTGCGCTGTGGCGGGGGCCCCTCGCCGGGCAGGCCGGCCAACGCATGCAGCTCCTCCATCGTGTCCATGAAACGCCGCAACGCCTTCACCGCTGCCGGCCCCAGACCGGGTATCCGCTCGGGCTCTGAGGCTATGAGCCACACCGACTGACCGGTGGACTGGGCGTGAGCGACGATGCGACCGAGTGATGTCTGCCCGATCCCCCGCCGCGGCGAATTGGCCACGCGCGTGAAGCTGACCACGTCAAAGGGGTTGGCCAGCAGCGAGAGGTAGGCGATCGCGTCCTTGATCTCCGCGCGCTCATAGAACTTCGTTCCGCCGATGACCTGATAGGCGATCTCGCGCCGCACAAGGGTGTCCTCGATCACCCGTGACATCGCGTTAGTGCGGTAGAGCACAGCGATCTCCGCGCGCGAGGCGCCCTCATCCACCAGCCGCTCGATCTCACCCACCACGAAGCGAGCCTCCGCGTGCTCGTCATCGAGCGTGCGCAGCTGGATCTGTTCACCCTCGCCGAGTTCGCTCCACAGCCGCTTGGCGATTCCGCCGCGGTTGTTGGCGATGACGGCGTTGGCCGCGGACAGAATCGTCCCTGTCGAGCGGTAGTTCTGCTCGAGCTTCACCACACGCGCGTCGGGGAAGTCCTCCTGGAAGTCCAGGATGTTGCGGACGTCGGCGCCACGGAAGCTGTAGATCGATTGTGCGTCGTCGCCTACCACCGCCAGGTTACGGTGGCCGGGGAGGCTGGTCCTTTTACCCCGCGCGGGCGCTTGGCGCCCGCCGCCGACCAGCAGTTGAAGGAGCCGGTACTGGGCGTAGTTGGTGTCCTGGTACTCATCGACGAGCACGTGCGCGAAGGTGCTCGCGTAACGCTCGCGGACGTCCTCGAACAGTTCCAGGAGGTTGACGGTCCGGAACAGCAGGTCATCGAAGTCCATGGCGTTCATCTGATGGAGGTCGCGCTCGTAAATGTCGTAGACGTCGGCGATCATCTCCTCGAACGGTGAGGCGACAGCCTGCCGGTAGCCGGCTGCGTCGCGCAGGAGGTTCTTCGCGGCCGAGATCTGATTGTGGATGGCGGCCGGCGTGTAGCGCTTGGGGTCTACCCCGACCGCGTCGGCAGATCGCTTGGTCAGCCTGCGTGCATCCGCTTGGTCGTAGATCGTGAACTGGCGCGTGTAGCCGAGACGCTCAGCCTCGCTGCGCAGGATGCGCGCGCAGGCGGCGTGGAAGGTCATCAGCCACATGCCGCGCGTGGCGCGCCCCAGCAGCTGCCCGACGCGTCCGCTCATCTCCTTGGCGGCCTTGTTCGTGAACGTGATCGCGAGGATCTCGTTGGACTGCGCCTGGTCTGTGTAGATCAGATAGGCGATGCGGTGCGTCAGCACGCGCGTCTTGCCGCTGCCCGCGCCGGCCAGGATCAACAGCGGACCCTCGCCATGGGTAACCGCCTCGCGCTGGGGCTCGTTCAATCCTTCCAGGAGCTCCTCGAGATGCTCCGCATGGGGGTTTTCGGGCATTGAATCTCCAGCATAGATGCGTCCCCGGCCGACAGGCCCAGGAGGGCTGAGGTGGGGGAGCTGCAAGCAGGATTTGGGTGGAAAGGGGGGAACTTGTAATAACAGTTGCAATCTTTGCCCGCTTCAGACAGGGTTGCGGGGAGATCACATTCATCACCGAATCACGGGGGAATTAGCGCAATGAGCTTCGATATCAGCCGTCTGCGCCGGGCCGATCAGATCATCGGTGGCGGCGCCATCGCGTTTCTCATCTTCCTGTTCATCTTCAAGTGGTACGGCGTCAGTTCCAGCTCGTCGATCGGCGGGGTGAGCTTCAGCAGCAGCACCAACGGCTGGGATACCTTCCATAACAGCCGCTGGATCTGGATCATCACGATCATCGTGGCGCTCGGGGCGGTGCTGATCGCCGCCGGGACGTTGAAATTCGAAAGCCCGGTGCAGCTGAGCGTTGTCGTGGCCGGCCTCGGGGCCCTATCGACGATCTTCATCCTCTACCGGATCATCCATCATCCCAGCGCTGGGGCGAGCGGCACGATCGGCGGCGTTCATTACTCCGCCTCCGCTGGAATCAAGATCGGCATCTGGCTGGGTCTGATCGCAGCTGCGGCGATCACCTACGGCGGGTACCTTGCGATGCAGGACGAAGGCACCTCTCTGTCCGATGTGCGAGACCAGGCCAGCCACGCGGTCAGCAGCGCCACAGCGGCGGTGAGCTCTCCGGGCGAGGGCTCCTCCTCTGCGGCTACTGCTGGGAGTGGCACCCCCACCGCTCCACCGCCGGGCGGAGCTCCAGCTCCTCCACCGGCAGCTCCTCCGATTCCTCCCCCGGCCGCGCAGCCCGGACAGGAGACTTACGGCGAGAGTACGCCTCCGTCGCAGGACGCCTAAGCACGGCTCTACGGGGCGCCTTACCGGCGCGCCGTAGAATGCTCGCCGTGATCGACCGCGACGAGGTACTGCACGTAGCGCGCCTGGCGCGCCTGCAGTTGAGTGAGGATGAGGTCGAGCCGATGGCGCAGGAGCTTTCGGCTGTGCTCGACCACATCGCCAAGATCTCCGAGCTCGAGCTGGACGATGTGCCGCCGACCTCGCACGTGGTCGCTGATGCGATGCCCACCCACCCCGCGCTCCGCGCCGACGAGCCCCGCCCGTCGCTGCCGCGCGAGGTCGCGCTGGCGCAGGCGCCGGCTGTCGATCAGGGCGGATTCCTAGTCCCGAGCCCGCAGGCGTGACCGGCATCCTGAGTCTCTCTGCCGCGCAGGCAGCCACGGCGATCGAGAAGGGCGAGCTCGGGGCCGAGGAGCTGTTCACCTTCTACCGCGAGCGCGCGCGGGCCGACGCCGAGGCCAACGAAGATGGGCTCAACTGCTTCACGTGGGTCGCAGCGGACGCGTCCACGACGCCGCTTCAGTCCGGCCCTGGCTGGTCGGACTCGACGGACGCCCCTGGGAGCGGCCCCCTCGCGGGCGTGCCGCTCGCCGTCAAGGACCTGTTCTGCACGAAGGGCGTGCCGAGCCAGTCGGGCTCGCGCATCCTCGAGGGCTACCGCCCGCCGTACACGGCGAGCGCCGTGCAGGGGCTGACGGGCGCCGGCGCGACGCTGCTGGCGAAGACCAACCAGGACGAGTTCGCGATGGGCTCCTCGACGGAGAACTCGGCCTACGGTCCGACGCTCAACCCGTGGGACCGCACCCGCGTGCCCGGGGGCTCCTCGGGCGGCAGCGCCGCCGCCGTCGCGGCCGGCCTCGCGCCGTGGGCGATCGGCACGGACACGGGCGGCTCGATCCGCCAGCCGGCCGCGCTGTGCGGGATCGTCGGGCTAAAACCGACCTATGGCTCCGTCTCGCGCTTCGGCATGATCGCGTTCGCCTCATCGCTCGACCAGGCCGGGCCGCTGACGCGCGACGTGACCGACGCGGCGCTGATGCTCAGGCACATGGTCGGCCGCGACCGCTGCGACGCCACCTCGCTGCAGTTCCCGCACGAGATCGAGCCGCCCAGCGCCGAGCGCCTCGACGGCCTGCGCCTGGGCGTGCCGCGCGAGGCCGAAGCCGCCGGCGCGCAGATCGAGCCGGGTGTGCGCGAGTCCTTCGAGCGTGTGCTGAAGCTGGCCGAAGAGCTTGGCGCGAGCATCGAGGAGATCAGACTGCCGCATGCCCCACACGCGCTGTCGGCCTACTACGTGCTCGCCCCGGCCGAGGCCAGCTCGAACTTGGCGCGCTTCGACGGCGTGCGCTACGGGATGCGCGCGCCGGACGCCGACGATCTGCTCGACATGTACACGCGCACGCGCCACGACGGCTTCGGCAAGGAGGTCAAGCGGCGCATCATGCTCGGCACCTACGCGCTCTCCTCGGGTTACTACGACGCCTACTACGGTCGCGCCCAGCGCGTGCGCACGAAGATCTCAGAGGACTTCAAGACGGCTTTCGAGCAGGTCGACCTGATCGTCACGCCGACCTCGGCCAACGTCGCCTTCGGCCTCGGCGAGAAGACGGCCAACCCGTGGTCGATGTACCTGAGCGACTACTTCACCGTGCCGATGTCGCTCGCCGGCATCCCCGCCATCTCGATCCCCTGCGGCCTGTCCGATGGCCTGCCCGTCGGGCTGCAGATCGCCGGCCCCGCGTTCAGCGAGAACAGGCTGCTCGACGCATCGTTCGCACTCGAGCAGGCGCTCGGCTTCGAGGAGGGGGCGGCGCGTGTCTGACGCAAGCGGCGCTCCAGGCACGAATGGCGCCGGGCCGCGCCTCGAGCCGGTCATCGGCCTCGAGATTCACGTGCAGCTGGCGACGGCGACGAAGATGTTCTGCGGATGCACGCTGTCGTTCGGTGACCCGCCGAACACGCACACTTGCCCGGTGTGCCTCGGCCTGCCGGGTAGCCTGCCCGTCGCGAATGCGCGGGCGATTCACTTCGGTCTGATGATCGGCATGGCGCTCGGCTCTGAGCTGGCACCGAGATCGATCTTCCATCGTAAGAACTACTTCTATCCGGACCTTCCGAAGGGCTACCAGATCTCCCAGTACGACGAGCCGCTGTGTCGCGGCGGTCACCTCGGTGACGTTCGCATCCATCGCGTGCACCTCGAGGAGGATGCGGCGAAGCTGACGCACGTGGGGGAGAGTGGGCGGATTCACGGTTCCGATGCGAGCGTGGTCGACTTCAATCGCGGTGGCACGCCGCTCGCGGAGATCGTCACCGAGCCCGACATCCGCACGGCCGAGCAGGCGAGTGAGTGGCTGAAGCTGTTGCGAACGACGCTGCGTGCGCTCGGCGTCAGCGACGTGAACATGGAGGAGGGCTCGCTGCGTTGCGACGCGAACATCTCGCTGCGGCCCGCCGGCACCGACACGCTCGGCGTGAAGACCGAGCTGAAGAACATGAACTCCTTCCGCTTCATCGAACGCGGGATCAAGGCCGAGGTCGAGCGCCAGCGCGCGATCATCGAAGGCGGTGGGCAGGTCGTGCAGGAGACGCTTCACTTCGACCCAAGACCAGATGCCCACCCACCGATCTCCTCGCTGCGCTCCAAGGAGGAGGCGCACGACTACCGCTACTTCCCCGAGCCCGACCTCCTGCCGGTGACGATCGACGAGGAGATGGTCGAGGCGGCGCGCGCCGACATGAGTGAGTTGCCCGCCGCGCGCGCCGAGCGCTTGCAGCGCGAGCTCTCGCTCACCGCGGAGAGCGCGCAGCTGCTCGCCTTCCGCAGTGAGCTCGGCGACTACTTCGAGCTGGCGCTGGCAGCGAAGGCCGACCCCGCCCCGCCCGCGCAGGCGCTCGCCAACTGGGTCGGCGGCGATCTCCTGTCACGCCTCGGCGAGGGTGAGGACCCGGCTGACTCGAAGGTCGAGCCCGCGGCGCTCGCGGCGCTCGTCGGGCTCGTGGCTGAGAAGAAGGTCAGCGTCGGCGCCGGGCGGCAGGTGCTCGACAAGCTCGTTGCCGAGGGCGGCAGCGACCCGGCCGCGATCATCGAGGCCGAGGGGCTTGCCGCGATCGGCGGGGGGGATGAGCTGGCCGGGATCGTCGCCGCCGCCCTCGCGGCCAACGCCGACGCGGCGGAGCGCGTGCGTGCCGGCAACGAGAAGGCGATCGGTCCGATCATCGGGGCGGTCATGCGCGAGACGAAAGGCCGAGCCGACGGCGCTGAGGTCACCAAGCTCGTCAACGAGCAACTGAGGATCTGAGTCCTCCGCGCTGTCACCAGCAACACGCTCACGTCACACATTTTGGACGGCAGGCCAAAGGCAGGAAGTCCAGCCTGCGCCAATATGCTCATCATGACCCAGCCAATCTCACGGCAGGTAACCATGAATCCTCGGAGGTTTCTCCTGCTGCCCGAGGATGCAGTGAAGAGGTCCAACACCAAGCCGCGGATCAGGCGCTACCAGCTCGCCAGTGTTGGCCGGCGTTCTGGGCGCGATGGATCAGATCTCGCCACGGCGAGCCTTGCCCGGGAGCTCGCGCGTATGGGGCGCATGTAGCGGATTCCCTCTCATCGACCGTACCGGCTTTCCTCGGCCGGTGCTCGCGGCGTGCGGCCGGGCAGGGGTTGCACTTCCTGCCCGGCCGCATTGTCGTTAAGCTGGACTCATATGGACGAGACATCGGGCAGGTCGTTTGGACGGACGGTGGTTGCGGCGCTGGTGTTCCTCGTCGCCGCCTGGCTGCTGCTCGGCGTGATCATCCATGTGCTCTCGTTCCTGTTCAGCACGCTGATCCTCGTGGTTGCCGTGGTGGCCGTCGTCTGGGCACTGCGCGTGCTGCTGTAGGCCCGGGAGGAGGCGATGGCCTACGTCGTGATCGCTATTTGCTTCGGCCTAGCGGGCGGCATCACCGGCAAGATCAAGGGCAGCTCGTTTCTGCTGTGGTTTCTGATCTCCGGGCTGGTCCCGGTATTCGGCCTGCTGGCCGCGATCGCCTACCGCTTCGAGCGCGACGAGCTCCGGCGCCAGTGCCCGCAATGCGGGCGCGTGACGAAGATCTACGACGCGCTCTGCACCAACTGTGGGGCGGAGCTCGAGTGGGTGGGCGGGGATCCCGACCAGGCGATCGCACCCGAAAGTTCAGAAGCCCGCCTGCCCCGCGCACCGGCTGCCTCGGCCCGCTGAGGGCTGACCCGCGGGCGACCCTGCGGGTAAGGCTTCCCTAACGCGATTTCGGCTGCCCTAAGCCGATTTCTGACATAGGCTGTGGTTGATATGACCACGCAGGCAGAGACAGCTATGAGCCGGGATCCTCATCACACACCCTCGCTCATAGCCCGCTGGATCCATCGCTGGGGGTTCGAGGACGAGCGCGACTTCGTGCTGCGCGTGGTCCAGCCGGCGCTCGTGGGGATGATCGACGGGACCGTCTCCTCGCTGGCTCCGATCTTCGCCGCGGCGATCGCCTCCAGCTCCCACACGGCGCTGCTCGTGGGCTTCTCCACTGCCCTGGGCGCGGGGGTGAGCATGGGATGGTCGGAGGCCCTGTCGGACACTGGTGAGCAGACGGGCCGTGGGTCGGCTGTGGTGCGTGGTGCGATCACTGGCGGGATGACGACCCTTGGCGGGATCTTCCACACGCTGCCTTTCATCATCTCCAACGTTCACACGGCGCTGATCGTTGCTGGCATCGTGGTCGCGGTGGAGCTGTTCGCGATCGCCTGGATCAGGAATCGTTTCCTGGAAATCTCGCTGCGCTCCTCGCTGCTCGTGGTGACCGTCGGTGGCATCATCGTGCTGGCGATCGGCGTCGGCATCGGCTCCTCGTAGAGGCGCTGCCACGGCGTCAGGCGGCGTCCTCGGTCGCTCGTGTACCGATCGTCGATCAGATGCGCCCGGCTGGCCGGGGGCACCGCCGCCGGAGGCGGGGGTCACGCCACGCTTCCTGCGTCCTCGGCCCTTCGGCACCTGTCACCGCCGATCCCTGTGAGCCTCATCATCCTGCAACCGAGGCTGCCCTATGAGCGGGGCAAAAACCCGCTGGTACACTGGCTTTTCCCCGAGATTAGGAAAGGAGGCCGGTGCGATGCGCGCTGTGGATGCGGTAATGGAATGTCTGAAGGCGGAGGGCGTGGATGTCGTCTTCGGCCTCCCCGGGGGTGCGAACCTGCCGACCTACGACGCCTTCGTCGACGGCGGTATCCGGCACATCCTTGTGCGCCACGAGGCCGGCGGCGGGCACGCTGCCCAGGGATATGCGAAGGCAACCGGGAAAGTCGGGGTTGCGTTCGCCACGAGTGGGCCCGGGGCGACGAACCTGATCACGCCGATCTGCGACGCGATGATGGACTCGGTGCCGGTTGTTTTCATCACCGGCCAGGTGCGCACGGAGCTGCTCGGCACCGATGGCTTTCAAGAGGCTGACACGATCGGGATCACGATGCCGGTGGTCAAGCACTCGTTCATGATCCAGCACCCGCTCGAAATCCCGCGGGCGATCCACGAGGCGTTCCACATCGCGCGCACGGGACGGCCAGGCCCGGTGCTGGTCGATATTCCCCAAGACCTGTCGAGGGCGGAGATCGAGTACGAGCCAGTTACGGATGTACGGCTGCCCGGCTACCAGCCGACGGTGGAGGGCAACCAGAAGCAGATCCGTCAGGCCGCGAAAGCGCTGGCAGCGGCGCAGCGGCCTGTGATCTACTCGGGCGGCGGCGTAGTCAACGCGAACGGGGCAGAGGAGCTGACGGAGTTCGCGACCTCCGACCGCTTCCCGGTCACGTGCACGCTGATGGGGCTGGGCGCATTTCCGGCCCGCGGTCCTGACGGCAAGCCGCACCCGCAGTGGCTGGGCATGCTCGGGATGCACGGCACGCGCGCCGCGAACTATGCGATGGACGAGGCCGACCTGATCTGCGCGGTGGGCGCTCGTTTTGACGATCGCATCACGGGCAAGCTCTCAGAGTTCGCACCGCGTGCGAAGTTCATCCACATCGACGTGGACCCGGCTGAGATCTCGAAGAACGTGCCTGCGCACATCCCGATCGTGGGCGACGCCAAGCACGTGCTGGCGAAGCTCTTGATCGAGTACCGCGCGCTGAATGCGGAGCAGGCGCGCCTGGATGCCTGGTGGAAGCAGATCGAGGGCTGGCGCGAGAAGTATCCGCTCAGCTACGAGGACAGCACGGATAAAGAGATCAAGCCGCAGTTCATGGTGCAAGCGCTGTACGAGGCGACCGGCGGTGAGGCGATCATTACGAGCGACGTCGGCCAGCACCAGATGTGGGCGGCGCAGTACTACGACTTCCCCAAGCCGCGTCGATGGATCAACTCGGGCGGCCTCGGCACGATGGGCTTCGGCCTGCCTGCGGCGATGGGCGCGGCGGTGGGCTGCCCGGATCAGCTCGTGTGTTGCATTGCGGGCGACGGCTCGGTGCAGATGAACGCGCAGGAGCTGGCGACGTGCGCGCAGAACAGCATTCCAATCAAGGTCTTCGTTATGAACAACGGGTATCTGGGCATGGTCCGCCAGTGGCAGGAGCTCTTCTGGGATGGCAAATACAGTCACGTCGAGACGGGCGAGTTCCCGGACTTCGTCAAGCTGGCCGAGGCGTACGGCGCGACGGGCATGCGCTTCGAGGACAAGGACACGCTCGTGGAGGACTTCAAGCGCGCGATCGCCACGCCGGGCCCGGTGTTCGTCGACGTGCGCGTGACGCGCGAGGAGAACACTTACCCGATGATCCCGGCTGGGCAGGCAGCACGGGAGATGGTGGGATGATGCGCACAATGGATTGGAGCAGGCGGGCGGTCGGTAGGGGGGCCTGCTCCGCTACCGCTACGACGCTGATCCCGGCCGGGCAAGCCGCCCGCGAGACGGTGGGATGAGCGTCATGGGCGAACCGGGAACGAAGGAGCCGCTCAGCCTGCAAGAGCTCGAGGCGGCGGCCAATTTTCGTACCGGCCGCAAGCATGTGCTGTCGATCCTGGTCGAAAACAAGTCAGGTGTGCTCACGCGCATCGCGGGCCTGTTCGCGCGTAGGGGCTTCAACATCGACACGCTGACCGTCGGCCCGACTGACGATGAGCAGATATCCCGCGTGACGCTGACGGTGGACGGCGCGCTTCACCCTATCGACCAGGTAACCAAGCAACTGCACAAGCTCATCAACGTGCTGAAGATCCGCGATCTGGAGCCGGCCGACACAGTTACCCGCGAGCTGGCGCTGTTCAAGGTCTCGGCCGACGGGACACAGCGTGGCGAGCTGATGCAGATCACCGAGATCTTCAGGGGCAAGGTGGTGGATGTGACGAAGCGCTCTGTGATCGTCGAGGTGACGGGCACGACGGAGAAGATCGAGGCGTTCGAGGGCATGGTCCGCCCGTTTGGTCTGATCGAGATGATGCGCACGGGAGAGATAGCGATCTCGCGCGGACGCTCAGAGACCTAAGAGCTAGCGGTGCGACAACCGCCCCTCATTGAGTCCACCGATAGGAAGTCCGATGGTCCGTTTGCGCTGAGCGAGCGCGACCGCGAGCGGCTGCTGGAGCGCTTACACCTTGCGGTCAAGCGCGCACGCCGGGGCGGGAAGGAGATCCTGGCGACGATTAGTGTTCGGCTTTCCTCCGAGGTGGACCCGAGCGCCGTGGTGTGTGCCTCGCGGAGGCAGAGCGAGCCGTGGTTCGCGTTCGAGCAGCCCGACCGCGGGAGTGCCGCGTTGGCGGCACTGGGTGAGGTGAGTCACCTGAGAGCATCCGGCCCGGAGCGTTTCGCGCTGGTGGCGGAGCGCTGGCGCAAGATGTCAGCCGCGGCGGTGGGGGATTCGGATTGGACTCCCGCCCGCCCCGGTGGGGGACCGGTGGCGTTGGGTGGCTTTGCGTTTGCGCCTGAAGGGGGCGGCACCCCACACTGGGCGGGGTTTGAGCCGGCATCGCTGATCGTGCCTGAAGTTGCACTGACGCGAAGGGGGTCGAGGGAGGGGGGTGCAGATAGGTGCGGCGAGGTGCGGATGACGTTGGCGGTAATGGCGCGTCCTGATGATCTTGGCGAGGAGTTGCTTGCGCGCTTGGAGCGGCGCTTGGGCGAGCTGAGAGAGCAGTCACTTCCCCTGCTGGATCCCGCGCCGGCGGGGCGCTATCAGGTCGCGAGCGCGATGCCGCCTGAGCATTATGAGGCGGCTGTGGCAAGCGCGGTGGCGCTGATCGAGAGGGAGGAGATCGAGAAGGTTGTGTTGGCGCGCGAGGTACAGGTGCACGCGCCTCGCGCGTATGACCCGGCGGCGGTGTTTGGGGTGTTGCGTGAGGCGTTCCCGTCGTGCTTTGTGTTCTGTGTCGGACGCGGCGACGCGACGCTCGTGGCCGCGAGCCCTGAGCTGCTGGTGCGCCGCGAGGGTCATCGCGTAAGCACGCTGGCGCTGGCCGGGTCGACCCGGCGCAGCGCTGATCCGGCGGTCGACGACCACCTCGGCGAGCAGCTGCTGCGCGACGAGAGCTACCGTGAAGAGCACGCCATCGTCGCGCGGAGGATCGAGCGAACGCTGCGTCCTCACGCGGTATGGGTCGCTGCCGCTCCCGAGCCGGAGCTTGTGAGGATTGCCAACATCCAGCACTTGGCGACGCCGATTCGCGCCCAGCTGGCTGCTCCAATTGAGGCGCTGGAGCTGGCCGGGCTGATGCACCCGACTCCCGCCGTGGGGGGCGAGCCGCGCGAGGTCGCGACGGCGCTGATCCCGGCGCTCGAGGGGTTGGACCGTGGTTGGTACGCGGGCCCGGTCGGTTGGACCGATGCGACGGGCGACGGCGAGTTCTGCGTGGCCCTGCGTTGTGCACTGTTGCGTGGCGCCCTCGCCCGCTGCTACGCCGGCAACGGCATCGTGCGCGACTCAAACCCCCAGGCCGAGTTGGCCGAGACGGAGGTCAAGCTTCAGGCTTTGCTGCCACTGCTGGCGGGCTGAGCGTCGTCGAGCGGCGCAGGCCTGGCAGCCACCAGTTGCGGGCGCCGAACAGGCGCATGAGGGCGGGGACGAGGATGAAGCGGATGAGGGTCGCGTCGATTGCGATGGCCAGGGCGAGACCGACGCCGAACTCCTTGAGTTCGAGCACGTTGGCGGTGGCGAAGCTGCCGAAGACGGCGACCATGATCGCGGCGGCGGCGGTGATCGGGCGGGCGGTGTGCTCGACCCCGTTCGCGACGGCGAGCTCGTTGTCGCCGGTTTGCTCCCACGTCTCGCGCATACGGCGGATCAGGAAGACCTCGTAGTCCATCGAGAGGCCGAACAGCAGCGCGAAGATGGAGAGCGGCAGGAACACCTGGATGAAGCCGGTGCTCTGGAAGCCCAGCAGATGCTCGCCGTGGCCTTGCTGGAAGATGAAGATCACGATCCCGACGGTCGCGCCGGTCGCGAGCAGGTTCATCGCGACGGCCTTGACGGGCAGCACGAGGCTGCGGAAGACGATCGTGAGGAAGATCAGCGAGAGCGCGAGGATCAGGCCCAGCACGAGCGGGACCTTGGCGCGCGTTTCGTTGGAGAGGTCGACGATCTTCGCACTGGCGCCGCCGACGGCGACATCGAGTTGCCCGTCGGTCCGGAGCGCAGGCAGCAGGCTCGCGCGGATGTGGCGCACGAGTTGTTCGGAGCGGTAGGAGTCGATCGCCGTCGCGGGCGCGACCGTGAGCAGCGTCGCGTCGCGGCCCGGCGTCGCGACGACGGCGGCTATGTCGTTGTGGGCGGTTGGGGCGAGTCGGTGCGCCAGCAGCGCAACGTGTGCGGCGGCGGTGCGTTCGAGCGGGCCCGGATCGTCGCGGCGGCCGGCGATCACGATCTCGATCGGCGCCAGCGCACCCGCGCCGAAGGAGCGCGCGAGCACCTGCTCGCCCTTGCCGGAGGGTGTGCTCGAGAGCGAGGCGATGCCGAAGTCGACGCCCGTGCGCAGGCTCAGCAGGGGGACGGCTGCGAGGATCAGCACGGCCGCGATCGTCGATGCGGCGAGCACGGCGTGGCGCATCACGCCGAGCGCCCACCGTGCCCATATGCCGTGTCCGTCGCCGGCCTCCGGGCGCGCGTCGCGCGGCTGGATCCGTGCAGGCAGCGCACCCCGATCGATGCGGGGCCCGAGCAGCGCGAGCACGGCCGGCAGCAGGGTCAGTGCGACGATCACGGTGCACAGCACGACAGAGGTGGCGCCGAGCGCGAACTCGCGATAGATCGGCGCCCTGATCACGCCGAGCGTCGCCAGTGCGAGGGCGACGATCACGCCGGAGAAGAGCACGGTGCGCCCCGAGCTTGAGACCGCCGCGCCGACGGCCTCCTCGATCTGCTCGTTCGTGACCGGCCGCTCAGGGTTTCTGCGCCGGGCGAGCTCCTCGCGGAAGCGGCTGACGATGAACAGCGCGTAGTCGATTCCGATGCCGACGCCGATCATCGTGACGATCGTCGTCAGGAAGCTGTCGAATGTGAGCATCGTCGAGAGCAGCGCGAGAAACCCGAACGTCAGCAGCAGCCCGCTGCCGGCGATCGCCAGCGGCACGAGTGCGGCGACCGCCGTGCCGAGCGCGAGCAGCAGCACCAGCAGCGCGACCGGCACTCCGATCGTCTCCGCGCGCTCGACGTCTGTGTTCTCGACGTTCGTGATGTCGACTGCGACGGGGGAGTAGCCGGTCAGCCACACGTGCACGCCCGCGCCGGCCAGGGGATCGACCGCGTGCTGGAGTTTGGTGGCGCGTTCGACGAGCTGCCGGGGGTCGCCGGCGAGGCCCACCAGCGCAATCGCGGCGTGCCCGTCGCTCGAGACCTGCCCGCGTGCCCCCCGGTTATACGGACCGGCCACGCCCCTGACGTAGTCCTTGCCGCGGGCCGTGGCGAGCGCGCGGGCGACGACCGCGCGATATGCGGGTTCGTCGGCGTGGTGTGTGGATGAGTTGAAGACGAGCACGTCCTGCTCGGCGCCGTGACCGGCGAAGCGCTGTTCGAGCAGCTGCGCGGCGTGCGAGGACTCCGCGCCGTCGATCCCGTAGTTGGGCGCCCCGAGCGAGCTCTTCAGTGCCGGGTAGGCGGCGGCGCAGGCGATCAGCACGACGATCCACACGCCGAGCACGAGGCGCCGGCGGCGCGCGATCATCGCTCCCCAGCGGTGGGCGGCGGCGCTACTCATCGTCCGCGGCCTGCCTTGCCGGGTCGGCGTCTTGGGCCGAATCGCCTTCTCTGTACGCGCCTGCGACGGCGCTCCAGACGCGGGCGTGGAGGTCGACATTGGCGGCGCGGTCAGTGTGGACGTGGATCAGCATGTAGTCGGTCTGGGGCGCGAGCGCCCGCTCCAGGGCGGTACGCAGGGCGGGGAGCGTGTCGACCGGTTCATGGACGAACCCGTACAGCGCCGCGACCTGGGCGAAGTCGAGGCCTGTGGGAGTGGCGATGTGGCAGTTATAGATGTCGTTCTGTTGCGCCATCGCGGCACCAGATACGGGCAGGAAGTCGAAGATCCCCCCACCACCGTTGTCGAGCAGCACAATCGTCAGCTTCAAATCGAGACGACTTGCGGCGAGCAGACCGCCGATGTCGTGGGCGAGCGCGACATCGCCGATCAGCAGGACCACCGGTCCATCGCCCGCAGCGGCCACGCCGAAGGCGCTGGAGACCGTGCCATCGATGCCGTTTGCGCCGCGGTTGCACAGCACGCGCGGGGGGTCCTCGCGGATGGGCCAGAAGGTCTCGATGTCGCGGACGGGCATTGAGGAGGCGACGAACAGGGTCGCCTCCTCGGGCAGCAGCACGCCCAGCTCGGCGGCCACCGCTGGCTCGCTCAGGCCGGCGCCGTCCAACACCCCCAGGATCGCCTCGGCGGCCAGCTCGTCGGCGCCGCGCCAGCTCGCGAGCCAGTACGGGTCGGCAGGGGAAAGTGGAGGAGAGTTCTCGGCCGCAGCGTCCCCGTCCACGGGCGCCGCCATGGCTGTGGTCAGCTCGACCAGGGCCGCGGCGGGCTCCAACGCGAGCGAGTCGCTGAGCACCGACGCCGGGTCTTGCCAGGCGCCTTCGGGGTCGAGCGCCAACTGGCGCACATCTTGCAGACCGGCGAGCCATGTCCGCAAAGGCTTTGATACGGGCAGATCGCCGATGCGCAGCACGAAGTCGGGCCTCATGCTTGAAGCGAAGGAGTCGTCGCGTAGCAGCGCGTCGTAGTGGGCGACGGCGGAGGTACCGCGCCGCGCCCCCGACAGTGGGTCTGCCAGCAGGGGCCAGCGGATCGCCTCACAGAATGCGGCGGCAGCAATCCCGAACGGGGTATCGCGCTCGTGGCGCCCAGCCACGACGACGCCGCGCTGCGCTTGCGCGACCAGTTCTCCCAGGCGTGTCTCGCCCGTGGCAGGCGTCGGTGCGCGACGCACATACGATCGCCCCCCGGTGCGGCCCGTGTCGTCGGTGGGGAGCTCCTCGTCGGTCACGAGCGGTTCGCGCAGAGGGAAGTTCAGGTGCACCGCCCCCGGGCGGTCCTCGAGCGCGGTCCAGTAGGCGCGGCACGCGAGCGTCCTGATCCAGCGCACGCGCTCGGTGCTCGCGTCATGGGTCCCGACCTCGAAGAACCACTTCGCGGCGTCGCCGAAGATCTTCAGCTGGTCGATGGCCTGCCCCGCGCCGGTCTCGCGCAACTCTGGTGGGCGATCGGCCGTCAAGAGCAACAACGGGACGCGCGCCTCATGCGCCTCGATCACCGCCGGCAGCAGCTCCGCGGCGGCCGTCCCGGAGGTGCAGGCGACGGCCACTGGAAGCCCTGATGCCTTCGCTAGCCCAAGCGCGAAGAAGCCAGCGCAGCGCTCGTCTATGTGCGAGTAGCAGCGCAATCGCTCCTCACGCGCAAGCGTCAGCACAAGCGGTGCACACCGCGACCCCGGCGAGGTGCAGGCGGCACTCATCCCGCAGCGAGCAAGCTCATCTACGAACGCTCGCAGCAGCAGGTAGGTGTCGGTGGTTGGGGTCATAGGATGGCGGTGTGCCGGAGAGCGTCGTTCTGTTGCACGGGTTCAGCGGCACCCACCGCGCCTGGGACGGCGTGGTGGGCCGGTTGCATCCCGAACGCTACCTGCCGCTGGCTCTGGACCTCCCTGGGCATGGGCAAGAAGCGAACACTGAGCGTCCAATCACGTTCGCCGGGTGCGTGGCGACCGTGCTCAAAGCGGCTCCGGAGCGCTTCACGCTGAGCGGATACTCGATGGGCGGGCGTGTGGCGCTGCACGTCGCACTCGCCGCGCCCGAGCGTGTGGCACGACTCGTGCTCATCTCCACTACAGCGGGCATCCAGGACGAGGCCGAGCGAGCCGCGCGGAGGCTTGCCGACCACCGGCTAGCGGACGAGCTCGAACGCGGGGGGTGGGCGGGGTTCGGTTCCTTCATCGAGCGCTGGCGCACCCAGCCTCTGTTCGCCGGAGATTCTCCCGAGGTTGGTGCGATGGCGCGCGAGGAGATGCGTCGCAACGACCCGGATGCACTGGCCTGGGTTCTGCGCGGGATCGGCACGGGGGAGATGGCGCCGCTGTGGGACCGGCTCGCGGAGCTACAGATGCCCGTGATGGTTCTTGCTGGTGAGCGCGACGCCAAGTTCCAGGCGCTGGGGCGCGAGATGGTTGAGCTGCTGGTGAATGCGGAGCTGGTGGTCGTTCCCGGTGGTCATTGCCTGCCGCTGGAGAACCCGGCCGCGGTAGCCGAGCGTGTTTCGCGCTCCTCCTGACCTGCGCCACTCACCCACATCAGTTATTTGGTCTGCGCGTGCATGACTCAAGACATTCCCATTCGGGCCGATAACGCCACCAGGAGCGCGTATGCGCATGTTGGGGACACACTAGATCGCCATGTCAGATAGCGAAACCACCCAACACGACCCTGAGCCCGAGCGCGGCACGGTCCCTTCCGCAGGTGGGTCCATAGACGGCCCCGGCGAGCAGGGCGCTGGAGAGCCAGTCCCGCCCGTGACCGAGCCGCAGAGCTCAGATGGGGGCGCAGACCTGATCATGCCGCCCAGCTCGGATCTGATCCCGCCGCCCAGCTCAAAGAAGGATGGGCTCGCGAGCTTCAAGCGCCTCCTGGAGGGCCGCAATGCCGTGTGGACTGTGGTGGCGGTTCTCTGCGTAGCGGCAGGAGTGACAGGCTCAGTGCTCGGAGCGCACGCCGTGGCGCGTAACGACGCTGCCCAGACACGCCAGGCGTTTCATCTGAGCGTGACAGCGACGGGAATCGCTTCGAGCGTGAAGGTGGCGCTCCAGCACGAGGAAGACCTCGTTGAAAGCTCGAGCACATTCTTTGCCGGTAACCCGAAAGCAACTCCTGGCGAATTCTCCGGGTGGATGAGATGGACGCATGCGCTGCGTCGTTATCCCGAGCTCCAGAAGCTCGGTTTCGTGGCATACCTCCGCACCCCGGAACCTTCCTTGACCGCAGCCGCAAGCACCGTGCGTGGGCTCAGGCCGCCGGCGGGGAGCTCAGCCCCAGCCAAAGGGAGCTCAGCCCCGGCCAAAGCTTCCAGTGGCCGGGCCGGCCCAGCCGCAAAGCCTTCTTACTACTGCTCGGCCGTCGCCCAGCTTTCCAGGAGTTCCGCGCACGGCTTGGCTGTTGGCGGCGGCCACTGCACGGTGACGCCCAGACTGCTGTCCTCGCGGGATTCTGGAGTGAGTATCTACAGCGCGCCCGCGCGGGGCAAGGCCTTGGAAATCGTGACGCCCCTCTACCGGGGCGTGCTGCCGTCCTCGGTGGTGGGCCGCAGGGCGGCGTTCGTGGGGTGGCTCCACGAGGTGCTTGCGCCCGGTGTCGTGTTGCGAGCAGCCCTGCATGGTCACCCGGGCAGCGCCGTGCGGCTCCGCTACCGGACCGGACCGGCGAGTGTGGCCTTTACCGAAGGTACCCCGCAGCGTGACGCACAGAGCATGGCGACGAACCTCCAGAACGGATGGGCCGTCAGGAGCTTCGGAGGGCCGGCCGGCGGCGGCGTGTTCACAGACGGGGACGCGCTCGCGCTGTTGATCGCTGGAATCGTGTTGAGTGCACTGCTCGGGCTGCTTGTGTTCGTCCTTGGCACTGCTCGCCCGCGGTCGCCGGTGCTTCAGAGGAGTGAGCTGCCCGGTGAAGATCTCTACGACGCCCTGACGGGCTTGCCCAACCGCACGCTCACGCTGGACCGTGCCGAGCGCATGGTCGCCCGCGCGGGGCGCGATTCGGGAATGCTGGCGGGCGCCTTGTTCGTCGACATCGACCGGCTCAAGGAGGTCAACGAAAAGCTCGGGCAGGCAGCCAGTGACCAGCTTCTGAGGATCGTCGGGGAACGGCTGGAGGTAGTGGTGCGAGCACACGACACCGTGGGCCGTCTCGGAGGAGACGAGTTCGTGGTGCTGGTCGAGTCAGCCGCCCGCGGGGTACGACTGGACTCGCTGGCCCAGCGCATGATCGAGGCTCTGCACCAGCCCGTCGAACTTGACGATTTTGGGCCAAGCTTTGTCCTGACCGCGAGCATTGGCGTTGCCTTTGGCCGCTACGCGACCGTCGATGACCTATTGCGCGACGCGCACCTTGCCCTGACCTCAGCCAAGGCCGCGGGCAAGGATCGCTACACGCTCTTCAACGCCAACATGCGCACGATCATCGAGGGTCGCGCGGTACTCGAGGCCGAGCTGAACATCGCGATACAGGACAGGCAATTCTTCCTTCTCTACCAGCCGATCTACGATCTGGGCACCCGCAGGGCGGTGGGTCTGCAGGCGCTCATCCGCTGGCAGCATCCCGCGCAGGGAGTCCTGGCTCCTGGAGACTTCATCCAGCTGGCTGAGGAAACCGGGCTGATCGTGCCGATCGGCCGTTGGATGCTCGAAGAGGCCTGCACCCGAACTGCGGCATGGAACGTGACGGGCCATCCGGCCGGCATCTCGGTGAAAGTGTCGGCCGCGCAGCTGAACCGCGATGGTTTCGCCACGGACGTTCAGCGAGCGCTGCAGCAGTCTGGGATCGAGCCCTCGTTGCTCACGCTCGAGTTCGCTGAGACCACGGTGATGCGCGACCTTCAAGCGGCCGCCCAGCGTCTGGCGCAGATCAAGCAGCTGGGCGTGCGCATCGCGATCGACGACTTCGGCAGTGAGGGATACGCCCACCACGCTGACCTGGGGCAGGTGCCGCTCGATTCACTGCGGGTGGACAGGAGCTCGCTGTCTCCCTCCGAGGACGAGGCATATCGCAGCTGGTTGCTGGAGGCCATCCTTACCGTCGGGCGTGAGCACTCGCTGACGGTGATCGCCACGGGAGTCGAGACGGACGAGCAGCTGAGCGCTCTCCGGGCAATGGGCGCCACGTTGGCTCAGGGAGCCTTGCTGGGCAAACCCGCTCCGGTTGAGGCGGTCGAGGGCCTACTCGACGCAGACCTCCCAGCACCGCACGCAACTTTCACGAGCCCGCCGCTTCACTAAACGCCATCGAGTGCTAAAGCGGCTCGATGCCGAGCCCCGGCGCGACGGGCACCGCGATCCGCCCGGCGCGTGCCGGCAGCGGGTCCTCGATCCCCTCGAACAGGTCGAGCGTCGCCAGGCCGCAGTAGGGGACGGCACCGCGCGAGGCCAGCGCCGCGGCTGCGTGTACGCCCGCGGCGACACCCAGCGGGCCGTCGAACGTCGAGGCAATGTACGCCTCGGCACCCGAGGCGCGCACCAGTGTGGCGGCGGCGATCGTCCCGCCGATGCCGCCACAGCGCGAAATCTTCAGGCACACGGCGTCAGCCACGCCTGCGCCGAGCGCGCCGTGCTCGGCAGCCGTCTCGTCGATCGCGACCCGGACCGCGACGCGCTCGCGCACCTCGCGCACGCCGTGCAGACCGTGCACGGGCTCCTCGACGAGCTCGAGCCCGGCCGGTGCGAGTGTCTCGATCGTGCGCACCGCCTGCTCGACATCCCACGCGCCGTTGGCATCCAGGCGCAGCGCCATCTCGGGCCCGGCGGCCGCGCGCGCGGCGGCGACGCGCCCGGCATCGTCGCCAAGGCCGACCTTCAGCTTGATGCACTGAAAGCCTGCGGCTGCGGCCGCGGCAGCTTCCTCGGCCACATCTGCACGGTCACCTGAGGAGAGCGTCGCGTTGACCGGCACCATGCTCGCCGGATCGTCCGTGAGCAGCGCAGCGATCGGCTTGCCTGCGATCCGCCCGCCGCGGTCCCACAGCGCGAGGTCGATCGCCGCCAGCGCCTGGGGCAGGTCGTCCACGGCGCGGCATGCGTCGAGGAGCTGCGCCCCGTTCAGGCCACGCGACTCGGCGAGTATCGGGACGTAGCTCTGAAGTGCCGCCTCGGTGCGCTCGATGCTGACCCCGTCATAAGGCTCGAGCGGTGCAGCTTCGCCAAGGCCGGTGACCGCGTCCTCACCGGTCAGCGAGACCGTGAGCAGCTCGCGCTCTGTCAGCTCGCCATAGGAGGTCTGCAGCGGTTGCTTCAGGCGCAGCGAGCGACGCGCGAACTCTAGCTTCACGAGCCGATGCCGCCGCTGGCGAGTATGCCCGCGGAGTACAACAGGCAGAACAGCAGCTGCGTCGCGCCGGTTTTCGCGAGCGCGCCGTTCAGCGACGGCCCGTCGGTACGCGTGCGCACGATGCGCACGACGCCCGCCGCGACCGGGATCGCCAGCCAGCTGAGCAGCAGCCACGCGCGCATCGATCCAAACGCCCACGGCAGCGGTGCGGTCACGAAGGCCGCGGCGAGCATCGCCGTGTAGAGGTTGCGTGTGCGCTCGCCGCCCAGCCGCACCGCGAGCGTGCGCTTGCCCGCACGCCGGTCGGTCTCCAGGTCGCGCACGTTGTTGACCACCAGGATCGCGCTCGCCAGCAGGCCGACCGGCACAGCGCACACGAACGCCTGCCACGGCAGGTGCTGCACCTGCACGAAGTACGAGCCCGCGACGGCGACGATGCCGAAGAACAGGAACACGAAGACCTCGCCGAGCCCCTCGTAGCCATATGGTCGCGGTCCGCCGGTGTAGAGGACTCCGGCGAGGATCGACGCGGCGCCCACGGCCAGCAGCTCGGGCCCGGCAACCGCCACCAGGTACGCGCCGCATGCCACCGCCAGGCCGAACGTCACATATGTCGCCAGCAGCACCTGGCTTGGCGGCACGAGTCCCCCAGCGGTCACCCTGACAGGTCCCAGCCGGTCCTCGGTGTCGGCGCCGCGCCGCGCGTCGGAGTAGTCGTTGGAAAGGTTCGTGCCGACCTGGATCAGTATTGCGCCCAGCAGTGCCGCCACGAAGGCAAGCGGGCGAAAGTGCCCGGCGCCGAGGGCGAGCGATGTGCCCACGAGCACGGGGGCGATCGCGGCCGGCAGCGTGCGCACACGGGCTGCCATCACCCAGATGCGTACCGCACTCATCGCTAGGCCCGCTTGGGAAAACGCGAGAAGTCCGGTTTGCGCTTCTCGCGGTAAGCGTCGCGGCCCTCCTGGGCCTCCTCGCTGCCGTAGAACAGGAGGTTCGTGTCGTGCGCGAGCTGCTGTATGCCGGACAGCCCGTCCTCGGCGGCGTTGAAGCTCGCCTTCAACAGGCGCAGCGAGAAGGGCGAGAGGGCGAGCATCTCGCGGCACCAGGCGACGGTCTCCTCCTCCAGGCGCTCGAGCGGCACAACGGTGTTGACCATGCCCATCTCGCGGGCCTGCACGGCGGAGTACTGCCGGCAGAGGAACCAGATCTCCTTGGCCTTCTTGGGCCCCACGAGGTTCGCGAGCAGACCGGCGCCGAAGCCGCCGTCGAAGGAGCCGACCTTCGGTCCGACCTGGCCGAAGCGCGCGTTGTCCGCCGCGATCGTCAGATCGCAGACGAGGTGCAGGACGTGCCCGCCGCCGATCGCATAGCCCGCCACCATCGCGACGACGGGCTTGGGCAGGCGGCGGATCTGGATGTGCAGGTCGGTCACGTGGAAGCGCCCGACGCCAGCCTTGCCCGCCGCGTCCTCGGACAGGTACCCCGAGTCGCCGCGCACACGCTGGTCGCCGCCCGAGCAGAACGCCTCGGAGCCCTCGCCGGTCAGCACGATCACGCCGATCTCCGTGTCCTCGCGTGCATCCTCGAGCGCTTGAGAGATCTCGACGATCGTGCGCGGGCGGAAGGCGTTGCGGACCTCGGGCCGGTCGATCGTAATCTTGGCGATCCCCTGATCTGATGCGCAGGACTTCTCATAGCGGATGTCCGTGTACTCGCCGCCGGGCGGCGCTGGCGCTGGGATCCAGGAGGTGCTCACCGCCGCAAGGCTAGCTACATGAACTACAGCTAGCGTGTGCGCCATGGTGGTCGATGGATGGCTGGCCCGTGCCGCGGCGTCGAGGCCCGAGCACACGGCGCTGCAGACGCCCGCCGGGAGCTGGACTTACGCGCAGCTGAGCGCCGCCGCGTGGTCGGGGGCTGCCCAGCTGGCAGCCACGGGCGCTGTGCCCGGGACCCGCATTGGAATCGCGCTGCCCGGCGGCCTGCACTTCGCCCAGGCTCTGCACGCCTGTCTGCTGTTGGGAGCTATCGCCGTCCCCATCGACCTGCGCCTCTCAGGAGAGGAGCAGGCGCGGATCGTTGCCGGCTGCGAGGTCACAGTCGATGAGTCGCTGGGTTCTGAGTGCAACGCCCCCAGAGCGCTCGGCCTGGACGGCGGGCACGACCTCGACGCGACCGCCGTGGTGATCCACACCTCCGGGACCACCTCGGCCCCCAAGCCGGTCGAGCTGACCTACGGCAATCTGCTCTGGAGCGCGCTCGGCTCGGCCGTTGCGCTTGGTGTAGAGGGTGGCGCAGTCGGCCGCAGGCCGACGAGCTGGGCCCCTCTTTCTCCGTCAGCTCCCGAGGAGCGCTGGCTGTGCACGCTGCCGCTGTCGCACGTCGGCGGGCTGTCCATCCTCGTGCGCTCGACGATCTACGCCACCACCGCGGTCCTCCATGAGCGCTTTGATACTGACATCGTCTTGAACGCCTTACGCAAGCAGGACATCACGCTAGTCAGTCTCGTCGCCACTACGCTCGCGCGCCTGCTCGACGCGGGTCTCAACCACCCTCCCGCCCTGCGCTGCGCGCTGACCGGTGGCGGGCCCGTGCCCGCGGCGCTCGTGGCCCGCGCCCGACACGCCGGCGTCCCCGTCGGGCTCACGTACGGGCTCAGCGAGACGTGCTCGCAGGTGACCACCACGCCTGTTGCGGAGATCTGCGTGGGTGCCGGCGACGGCGACGAAGAGGAGTACGGCGAGGTCCTCCGCATGAACGCCGGGCCGCCACTGTTCTGCACCCGGGTGCAGATCTCTTCCGATGGAGAGATTCTCGTGCAGGGACCCACCGTCGCACCGGGTGCGGTTGAACGCGACGGCTGGTTGCAAACCGGCGACCTTGGCGTCCTCGACGAGCGTGGACATCTGCTCGTGACGGGGCGCAAGGCCGACACGATCATCAGCGGTGGCGAGAACGTGGCGCCCGCCGAGGTCGAGGCGGTGCTGGAGGCTCATCCCGACGTGCTCGAGGCGGCGGTCCTTGGCCGTCCCGACCCGCGCTGGGGAGAGGCCGTCACAGCGATCGTGGTGGCCCGGCCAGGGGCACTGCTGGAGGGAGAGGCGTTGCGCGCTCACTGTGCCCGCGGTCTCGCCCCACACAAGGTTCCCAAGCAGGTGTCGTTCGTCCGCGAGCCGCTCCCGCGCACGCGCTCGGGCAAGCTGTTGCGCAGAGAGCTGCGATGAGCTTCGATCCGAATGCCCACCGCGAGGCCAGCCTGCAGGGCTGGGAAGAGGCGGCGCCCGGTTGGACGCGCCAGCAGGAGGCGCTGCGCGAATTTAGCGCACCGGTTTCGCACTGGATGATCGACGCGATCGCCCCACAGCCCGGATGGCGTGTGCTCGAGCTGGCGGCCGGTCTCGGCGAGACAGGCATGCTGGCTGCGGAACTGGTCGCACCCATGGGCGGGGTGGTCGTCTCAGACCAGGCTGAGGCGATGCTCGCCAGCGCTCGCGAGCGCGCCGCGCAGCTTGGCCTCTCCAACGTCGAGTTCCAGGTGCTGAACGCCGAATGGATAGATCTTCCGGTGGCGAGCGTCGATGCGGTGCTGTGCCGCTGGGGCTACATGCTGCTGGCCGATCCTCTCGCGGCCCTGATCGAGACACGCCGCGTGCTGCGCCCGGGCGGCTGCCTGGCGTTCGCCGTGTGGGACGCGATCGAGCACAACCCGTGGGCGCTCCAGCCGGGGCAGGAGCTGCGTGAGCGCGGGCTCTTGCCGCTCGCGCCACCTGGGACCCCAGGCCCGTTCTCGCTCGGCAGCGTTGAGGAGGTCAGGCGGCTGCTCGAGAAGGCGGGCTTCGCCGAGATCGCCGTAGAGACGATCGGCCTACTTCGCCGCCACCCCGGCTTCACGGATCTGTGGGAGACCACGCTTGACCTGTCTCGCAGCTTCCACGACGCCGTGCTTTCGCGCCCGCCCGGCGAGATCGAGGAGATCGAGCAGGCCGTGAAGGAGCGCTTCGCGCCCTACGAAGCCGCCGATGGCAGCCTCGAGGTCCCCGCCCGTACGATCGTCGCTTCTGCGAGCGCCTAACCGACCGCCCATCGCGGACGCGATAGCCTCCGCGCCAATGATCTACGACGACGACGCCAATCTTCATCTCCTCGACGGCAAGACCGTCGCAATCATCGGCTACGGCTCCCAGGGGCACGCCCACGCGCTCAACCTGAAGGACTCCGGCGTGAAAGTCCTCGTCGGGCTGCGGCCCGACTCGGCCTCTGTCGCCAAGGCGCAGGAGCAGGGCCTCGAGGTGCTGTCCGTGCTCGACGCCGCTAGCCGCGGCGAGGTCGTGATGATCCTGCTGCCCGACGAGAAGCACCATGACGTGTGGGAGAGCGAGATCCGCGACGGCATCGCCGAGGGCAACATGATCCTGTTCGGGCATGGCTTCTCGATTCACTACAAGGAGATCGAGCCGCCGCCCGGGGTGGACGTCGGCATGGTCGCGCCAAAGGGTCCCGGCCACCTCGTGCGCCGCCAGTTCGCCGAAGGCTCGGGTGTGCCTGGGCTGATCGCGGTCGAGCAGGACGCCACGGGCAACGCCCGCGCGCTCGCGCTGGCCTACGCCAAGGGCATCGGCTGCACGCGCGGCGGCGTGATCGAGACGAGCTTCAAGGACGAGACCGAGACGGATCTGTTCGGCGAGCAGGCCGTGCTCTGCGGCGGCGCCTCCGAGCTCGTTCAGGCCGGCTTCGAGACGCTCGTCGACGCCGGTTATGACCCCGAGATGGCCTACTTCGAGTGCCTGCACGAGCTCAAGCTGATCGCCGATCTGATGTACGAGAAGGGCCTCGCCGGGATGCGCTACTCGATCTCCAACACGGCCGAGTACGGCGACTACACGCGCGGCAAGCGCGTGATCACTGAGGAGACGCGCAAGGCGATGAAACAGATCCTCAAGGAGATCCAGGACGGCGACTTCGCGCGCGAGTGGATCGCCGAGAACCGCGCCGGCCAGGAGAACTTCAAGCGCATGCGCGCCGAACAGGCAGACACGCAGGTCGAGCACGTCGGCGGCGAGCTGCGCTCGCACATGGACTGGATCAAGCCCTCCTTTTGAGGAGGCCTACCCACTCGCCGCGATGCTCGCTTACCTGCTGTGGCACCGCGAGGCTCCCGGCGTCGAGCAGGGCACCTACGAGCAGGCGATCGCACACTTCCACCGCTCGCTGAACGCCCGCCCGCCCGAGGGCTTCGCTTCCTCGGCGTGCTACCACGCGGCGGAGCTGCCCTGGCTTGGCGGTTCCGCCGGCTACGAGGATTGGTATCTCCTCGAGGACTTCGCGGCGTTGGGTGTGCTCAACGAGGCCGCGGTTGGCCACGGGCACCGAACGGCCCACGACGAGGCGGCCCGCCGCTTGGGCGAGGCCGCGGGGGGCCTCTATCGCGTTCTCGAGGGCTCCGTCCAGCTCAGCGAGGAGCGCGTCGTGGTGTGGGTGGAGCGACCCGGGGGCGCCGAGCCGCCGACTTTCGGCGGTCTGCTCGGCGACGGGATGGATCCGGCGCATGCGGCGCTATTGCGACGCCAGCTCGTGCTGGGCCCTGCGCCCGAGTATTGCTTGCTCGCGGACGAGTCCCCGGCGGGTGTCGCCGCCACCCGTCTCCCACAGGGCTGGACTGCCACGCCCGCCACCCGTACGCGTCTCGCGGGTTAGCTACACTCGCTCTTCTCGTCGCGACTGGCGCTCGAGGTGGAGTCAACCACCGGGAAGCGACGAGGCAGCACCGCCGCGCGCCTGGGCATTCTTCGATCTGCGACATTCCACGAAGGAAGCCCATGACGCCGAGCTCATCATCACTGCAGAGCACCTCGCTGATCATCCCCGGCGAGCTCAAGCCGGCCGACGGGCGTTTCGGCTGCGGACCGTCGAAGGTGCGCCCAGAGGCGCTCGCCCGTCTCGCCACGGACGGCGCCGCCGTGATGGGCACATCGCACCGGCAGAAGCCCGTCAAGTCGCTCGTGGGGGAGATCCGCAGCGGGCTGAGAGAGCTGTTCGCCCTCCCCGATGGCTATGAGGTGGCCCTCGGCAACGGCGGCGCCACCGCCTTCTGGGACGCCGCTGCCTTCGGACTCGTGCGGCGCCGTGCGCTGCACCTCGCCTTCGGAGAGTTCTCCAAGAAGTTCGCCACCGTCACCACGGGTGCTCCGTTCTTGGACGAGCCGATCGTGATCCCAGCCGGCCCGGGAGATGCCCCCGATCCTGTGGATGTCGGGCCCGAGGCCGCCGAGGGTGGCGTGGACCTGCTGGCGTGGGCACACAACGAGACCTCCACCGGGGTGATGGTGCCGGTCGTGAGGCCTGCCGGCGCTGGTGATGCGCTCGTCGCGATCGACGCGACCTCCGGCGCTGGCGGCCTGCCCGTCGACATCTCTCATGCCGATGCCTACTACTTCGCGCCGCAGAAGAGCTTCGCCGGCGATGGCGGTCTGTGGATCGCGATATTGAGCCCCGCCGCACAGGAGCGGATCGCGCAGATGCACGCCTCCGGGCGCTGGATCCCAGAATTCCTCTCTCTGCACACCGCCCTCGAGAACTCGCGCAAAGACCAGACCTACAACACGCCCGCGGTCGCGACGCTGTTCCTGCTCGCCGAGGAGATCCGCTGGATGCTCGACGGCGGTGGCCTGGACTGGTGTGTCGCACGCACGCGGGCATCGTCCGAGCACCTGTATGGCTGGGCGCAGCAGACCGCCTACACGACGCCGTTCGTGGCGGATCCCGCGAAGCGCTCGCTGGTGGTCGGCACGATCGACTTCAGCGAGGCGGTCGACGCTGCTGCGGTCGCTCAGACGCTGCGGGCCAACGGGATCGTCGACGTCGAGCCCTACCGCAAGCTGGGGCGCAACCAGCTGCGGATTGGGATGTTCCCGGCCGTCGACCCCGCCGACATACAGGCGCTCACGGCTTGCGTTGACTGGATCGTGGAAAGGAGTACGTCATGAGCGACGAGCGCCTGAAGGTGCTGGTCAAGGAGAAGATCGGCGACTCGGGCGTGGATCTGCTGCGCGAGCACTTCGACGTCGAGATCGGTGTCGATTGGACCGACGAGGAACTGGCTGAGCGCATCGGCGAATACCACGGCATCGTGATCCGCTCCGCCACGAAGCTGACCGCTGAGCTGATTGAGCGGGCCACCAGCCTGCGCGCGATCGGCCGCGCCGGGGTGGGCGTGGACAACGTCGACGTGCAGGCAGCCACGAAGCGGGGGATCGTCGTGGCGAATGCGCCAGAGTCCAACGTCGTGACCGCGGCTGAGCACACGATGGCGCTGCTGCTGGCGCTCGCACGAAACATCCCGCAGGCCTACGAATCGCTGATCGCCGGTAAATGGGATCGCTCGAAGTACTCCGGTGTGGAGCTGTATGAGAAGACGCTCGGGATCCTCGGCTTCGGGCGCATCGGCCAGCTGGTTGCCCAGCGTGCGCGCGGCTTCGGCATGCGTGTGGTCGCGTTCGACCCGTTCGTGAGCGCCGAGCGCTATCGCGACCTCGGCGTGGAGAAGGCCGAGAGCCCCGAGGACATCTACGCCCAGGCGGACTTCATCACCATCCATCTGCCCAAGACGACCGAGACCGAAGGCTTCCTGAACGCGGAGGCCTTCGCCAAGATGCGCGACGGTGTGCGCGTGCTCAACGTCGCCCGCGGCGGCCTGATCGACGAAGCGGCGCTGAAGGAGGCATTGGACTCGGGCAAGCTCGGTGGCGCGGCGCTCGACGTCTTCCCGTCAGAGCCGATGACCGAACACCCGCTGTTCGGCTACCCAAACGTCGTCGTCACGCCTCACCTCGGTGCTTCCACCGCGGAGGCCACCGGCCGCGCGGGATACCAGAGCGCCGAGCAGGTCGTCGCTGCATTGACGGGTGGCGTCGTCTCCACCGCCGTCAACATCCCGGCGATCGGTGCCGAGGACATGGAGACGCTTGGTCCCTTCCTGCCGCTGGCCACGCAGCTCGGGCGCTTGGCGATGGAGCTCGCCGAGGGCAGCTCGGTGGAGCGCATCGAGGCGGCCTTTCTCGGTCGCATCGCCGAGTTCGACACACGTCTGCTTGGGCTCGCCGTGATCGTCGGAGCACTCGAGGGCCGTACCGAGGAGCAGGTCAACCTGGTGAACGCCCCGACCATGGCCCAGCAACGAGGGATCGTCTTCGAGGAGAAGGCGGTCTCCGAGGCCGAGGACTTCAACGAGCTGATCCGCGTCACGGTGATCGCGGGCTCCGAGCGAGTCGCTGTGGCTGGCACCGGCATCGGGCCCCATCAGGTTCCCCACCTGGTCGAGGTGCAGGGCAGGCGGCTGACGATCGAGCTCGAGTCTTATGTGACCGTCTTCCGCTATGAGGACCTGCCGGGCATGATCGGTCGCGTCGGCACGATCTTCGGTCAGCACGGAATCAACATCTCATCCGCCGCCGTGGGCCATACACCCGACGGGCGCTCTGATGGAGCGCAGGGCCTTGCCGCGATGGTCGTCACGACCGACGCTGCCGTGGCGGACGCGGTTGTGCAGGAGATCGTCGCGTCTGATGGTTTTGTCAACGGCTGGTCGGTCGACCTGAGCTAGTGGCGCTTAGCAGTCACTAACCAAATCGGGTAGGGTGTCGCCGATGCGGGCGGTGGTCATAACCAAGCACGGGGGACCCGGGGTGCTGCAGGTTCAGGAGCGGCCCGACCCGGAATTGGCTCCTGGCGAGGTGCGCATCGACGTCGCCGCGGCTGGGATCAACTTCGCAGACGTGATGGCGCGTCTGGGCTTCTACCCTGACGCCCCCAAGCCGCCGTGCGTGGTCGGCTACGAGGTCGCGGGCACGATCCTCGAGTTGGGAGAGGGGGCGTCCGCGCCCGAGCGCCCGCTGGTTCCCGGCCAGCGGGTCGTGGCGGGCACCGAGTTCGGCGGCTACGCTTCGCAGGTGGTGGCGCCCGCCGACGGCGTGCAACCGCTGCCGGACGAGCTCACATTTGAGCAGGGCGCGGCGATTCCCGTCAACTACGGGACGGCCTGGATGGGGCTCGCCGGCTTCGGCAGCCTGCTGCCCGGTGAACGCGTGCTGATCCATGCGGCCGCCGGTGGCGTCGGCGTCGCCGCGACGCAGGTCTCCAAGCGCCAGGGTGCCGAGGTCTACGGCACCGCCTCGCCCGGCAAGCACGCGCGTATCTCCGAGCTCGGCGTCGACCACCCGCTCGACTACACCGTCTCCGGCTGGGAGCGGGGCCTGCCGCCGTTCGATGTGATCATGGACGCGATCGGCGGCAACAGCTTCCGGCGCAGCTATGACTTGCTCGGTCCCGGCGGGCGCTTGATCGCCTTCGGCGCCTCCGGGGTCGTTTCCGGCGAGCGGCGCAACCCGGTCGCCGCTCTGAAAACGGCGCTGCGCATGCCGCGCTTCAACCTCATCAAACAGATGTCCGCGTCCAAGACCGTAATCGGACTGAACATGTACACCCTCTCCCAGGACGACCGCCGCCGTGCCCAGATCGGGGCGGCGTTGACGGAGCTGCTCGCCGACGGCACGATCCAGCCCGTCGTCGCGGGCACGTTCTCGTTCGAGGAAGCGGGCGCCGCACAGAACATGATCACCGAACGCAAGAACGTCGGCAAGGTAGTCCTCGTTCCGTAGCCCGTTTGGCGCGAGCCGGCGCCGGTGCTACCCTGCCAGCAGATGTCGTTTCGTAATTCGCTTCTCTCGCTTCTCCTGCTCCCCCCTCGGGGGGAATAACGCGTGGCGGCCGCGTAGCCGCATACCCAGCAGAGAGGAACCGAAAGCGAGTTAGAGAAGGAGCACGAACGACATGAGTACGAACGATGCAAGTAGCGACGCGAATCGCGTCAAGGTCTTCGACACCACCCTGCGCGACGGCGAGCAGTCGCCCGGCATCTCCCTGAACAAGCAGGAAAAGCTCGAGATCGCCCATCAGCTGGCGCGCCTCGGCGTGGACGTGATTGAGGCCGGCTTCCCGATCACCTCGCCCGGCGACTTCGAGTCAGTGCAGGCGATCGCCCGCGCGGAATTGGGTTCCACCACCACCCCGCCACCCGTGATCTGCGGACTGGCCCGCACGCACGTGGCGGACATCGACGCTGCGTATGAGGCGGTGCGCGACGCCGAGCGTCCGCGTATCCACACGTTTATCTCGACCTCGGATATTCACATCGAGCACCAGCTGCAGACCACGCGCGAGGATGTCAAGGGCCAAGCGCGTGCAGCGGTCGCGCACGCCAAGCAGTATCTCGACGATGTCGAGTTCTCGCCGATGGACGCCACCCGCTCGGAAGTGCAGTTCACGGCTGAGGTGATCCAGATAGCGATTGACGAGGGCGCCACCACGATCAACATTCCCGACACGGTGGGCTACGCGATGCCGCACGAGTTCACGGCGTATCTGGACGGCCTGTATGAGCTGGTGCCCGCCCTGCGGGACGTCGTCCTATCGGTCCACTGCCACGACGACCTGGGCCTCGCGGTGGCGAATTCGTTCGCCGGTGTGCTGGCCGGAGCCAGGCAGGTGGAGTGCGCGATCAACGGCATCGGCGAGCGGGCCGGAAACGCCGCCCTGGAGGAGATCGTGATGCTGCTGCGGACCCGCCACTCCTCGATCGGTCTCGACACGGCGATCAAAACGCAGGAGATCGCTCGCACGAGCCGGTTGGTCTCGAGGCTCACGGGCTACCCGGTGCAGCCGAACAAGGCGATCGTGGGGCGAAACGCCTTCGCGCACGAGTCCGGCATCCACCAGGACGGCGTGCTCAAGGAGCGCACCACCTACGAGATCATGGATGCGACGACCGTCGGCTTGAATAGCAACTCGCTGGTCTTGGGCAAGCACTCCGGCCGCCACGCCCTGAGTGAGGCGCTGAAAGAGATGGGCTTCGAGATCGACGGGCAGGCGCTGAACACGGCGTTCAAGCGCTTCAAGAAGATCGCTGACGTTAAGAAGCAGGTGACCGCGATGGACCTCGAGGCGCTTGTCGCCGACGAGCTGCGCGAGGAGATCCCGGGCTATGCCCTTGAGTGGTTCGAGGTCGATGCCTCCTCGCTGCGGCCGCCGCACGCCAAGGTCTCGATCACACTGCCAGATGGCGGATCTGCCACGGGCAGTTTCACCGGTGACGGCCCGATCGACGCGGTCTTTCAGGCAATCAATGCTGCCAGTGGCGTTGGCGCGAAGCTCAGTGAGTTCACGATCGGCGCTGTGACCGAGGGTCAGGACGCGCTCGGTGAGGTCTCGATCGTCGTCGAAGCCAAAGGGTCTACCGGCGCCGGGCAAGGGGTCTCCACAGACATCATCGACGCGGCCGCCCGCGCCTACGTTCGCGCCCTGTCGGTCGCGATGGCACGTTCGCAGACAGGCGAGGCGCTCGGCCTGCCTGAGTTCACACCATGAGTCCGTTGCTTGCGAGAACTCGCGGGCCCTCGCAGCGTTCGAAGCCTCTGTAAGGGCAAGATGATCCATGCCGGCGGCCTTGATCGTGCAGAACGGTGCCGAACTGCTTCAAAACACTGTCATCGAGCCGGCTGGATGCAAGAAAACGCGGTCAAGCCGAATCGGACACGGCTGATACCGGCGTCCCGCCCTGTTCACCGTCCGTGATAGCATACGATTGTATGACGCCTGTGCAGGAGGTCCCGAAGGAGCTCGGCGGGTGGGGGGAGGAGCTCTCGCCCGCCGTGATCGGCGCACGTGTCAAAGCCCTCCGCGAGGCGGCGGAGCTCTCGCTACGCGATCTGACCGCTCGCAGTGGCGTCAGCGCCCCAATGCTGAGCCAGGTCGAGCGCGGCGAGACGAGTCCGACGCTGACCGTCGCGAGCCGGATCGCGGCCGGCCTCGATTTGCGCCTGTCACAGCTGCTGCGCCTCGACGAGGGCAGCAGCGTGACCGTCGTACGCAAGCCGCAGCGCCAGCGCGGCGGCAACACGAGAGGCGGACATCGTTTCGAGGTCCTCACCGCCGGCCAGCCCGGCCAGCGTGCCGAGCTCTCGCTGCACACGCTCGCACCCGGCGCCGCGACGGGCGCGGCCGACGACCAGCCGATGCATGAGCCCGGCAGCCGAGAGACGGCGTTGATCGAGCAGGGCTCCGTGACGCTCTTGTGCGACGGGCAGCGCTACGAGCTGGGCGAGGGTGACTGCGTGACGTTCGACGCCGACCTGCCCCACCACTTCGAGAACCCTGGCGACGAGGAGGCCGCCTTCCTGGCGGTCGTCTCGGCGGGCTTGAGACGCAGTTAGGAGACGAGATGCCAAAGACATTGTTTGAGAAGATCTGGGAGACGCACGAGGTCGAGAACGGCCTGCTGTACATCGACCTGCACCTGGTGCACGAGGTGACGAGCCCGCAGGCCTTCGATGGGCTGCGCATGCAAGGGCGCAAGGTGCGCCGCCCGGACCGTACTCTGGCGACGGCCGATCACAACACGCCGACCGACGGAACCCCTATTGCCGCAAGGATCAAGGACGAGCTGTCTCGGGTGCAGGTGGAAACATTGGAGCGAAACTGCGAGGAGTTCGGCGTGCCCGTTTACTCGCTGGGCTCAGAGCGTCAGGGGATCGTGCACGTGATCGGCCCCGAGCTGGGTGTGACCCAGCCGGGCATGACGATCGTGTGCGGCGACTCGCACACCTCCACGCACGGCGCGTTTGGCGCGCTCGCGTTCGGGATCGGCACGAGCGAGGTCGAGCACGTGCTGGCGACGCAGTGCATGGTCCAGTCAAAGCCCCGTTCGATGCGCATCGCGTATGAGGGAGAGCTGGGGTTCGGCGTGACGGCGAAGGACCTGATCCTCGGCACGCTCGGTGAGCTCGGCACCGGCGGTATGACAGGCCATGTCGTCGAGTACGCCGGTGGCGCGATCGAGGCGCTGTCGATGGAGGGCCGCATGACCGTCTGCAACATGACGATCGAGGGCGGCGGCAGGGCCGGCATGATCGCGCCTGATGAGACGACGTTCGCGTGGTTCGCTGAGGCCGGTCGCCCGGGGGCGCCCAAGGGACCCAGCCTGGACGCCGCGATCGAGGGCTGGCGGGAGCTGCGCACCGACGAGGACGCTTCCTTCGACAAGGAGGTGAGCATCGACGCCGGGGCGATCTCGCCGCAGGTCACGTGGGGTACTAACCCGGGGATGGTGCGCGCGGTGACCGGGAGCGTGCCGGCCCCTGAGGAGTCTGGCAGCGCGGCCGGCCGTGAGGCCACAGAACGCGCGCTGGCCTACATGGCGCTCGAGCCGGGCACGCCGATCGAGCAGATCCAAATCGACCGGGTTTTCATCGGCTCGTGCACGAACTCGCGGATCGGCGACCTGCGTGCCGCGGCCGAGGTCGTGAACGGGCACAAAGTGGCCCCGAGCGTGAGCGCGATGGTTGTGCCGGGCTCTCAGCAGGTGATGAAACAGGCCGAGGAAGAGGGTCTCGACGAGGTGTTCCGCGAGGCTGGATTCGACTGGAGAGTGGCTGGCTGCTCGATGTGCCTGGGGATGAACCCCGACATATTGCAGCCGGGCGAGCGCTGCGCCTCCACATCCAACCGCAACTTCGAGGGCCGGCAGGGCCGCGGCGGGCGCACCCACCTCGTCTCTCCGCAGATGGCCGCGGCGGCGGCGATCGAGGGGCACTTCGTCGACATCAGGCATTGGAGCTGACCATGGACCCGATAAGCGTCATTTCCGGTGCGGTGAGCCATTTGGACCGCGCCGACGTGGACACCGACCAGATCATGCCGAAGCAGTTTTTGAAGCGTGTCGAGCGCACCGGCTTCGGACAGTTCCTGTTTTTTGACTGGGCGAAGGAGCCCGGCTGGGAGTTGCCCGCGAACCCGATCCTCGTGGCGGGCGGGAACTTCGGCTGCGGGAGCTCCCGCGAGCACGCGCCGTGGGGCCTTCAGGACTACGGCTTCCAGGCGATAGTTGCACCGAGCTTCGCCGACATCTTCTTTTCCAACTGCACCAAGATCGGCCTCTTGCCGGTCGTATTGAGCGACGAGGACTGCCACAGCCTGGCGCGCGCCGGGGAAGGCGAAATCGACCTGCAGGCGCAGGAGGTTCGCTTCGCCGGGGAGCAGGTGCCCTTTGCGATCGATCATGAGATCCGCCATCGCCTGCTCGGCGGTCTCGATGACATCGCCATGACGCTGCGGCAGGGCGCCGCGATCGACGGATACGAGTCCGAGCACGATCACGACGGCTTCGCGCGCACGGCGACGACGGCGCTGTAGAAACGCGGGCGAACCCGAGATGAGCCACCACATCGTCACCCTGCCGGGCGACGGCATCGGCCCTGAGATCCTCGCCCCGGCGCTCGACCTGCTGCACCGCCTCGGCGAGTTCGAGTTCGAGGAGCACTCCTTCGGCGGCGCCTCGATCGACGCGCACGGAGTCGCGCTCACTGACGAGGTGCTCGCGGCCTGTAGAGCCGCTGACGCCGTCCTCTTGGCGGCGGTGGGAGGGCCGAAGTGGGACACCACCGACCCGAGCAAGCCGCGGCCCGAGCAGGGGCTGCTGGGGCTGAGAAAGGGCCTCGGGTTGTACGCGAACCTGCGCCCGGTCAAGCCGTTACCCGCGCTGTATGACTCCTCGCCGCTGCGGCGCGAGCGAATCGAAGGCACCGACCTGCTGGTCGTGCGCGAGCTGACGGGTGGGATTTACTTCGGCGAGAAGACCCGCACCGCGACCTCTGCCTCCGACGTCTGCGCCTATAGCACCGAGGAGATCGAGCGCATTGCGCGCACGGCGTTCGGCGCGGCGCGATCGCGTGTGACGAGCGTCGACAAGGCCAACGTGCTGGAGACGAGCCGCCTGTGGCGAGAGACGGTCACTCGGGTGCACGCGCAGGAGTTCCCCAACATCGAGCTCGAGCATGTGCTGGTCGACAACGCGGCCATGCAGCTCATATCCGCCCCGCGGCACTTTGACGTGATCCTCACCGAGAACATGTTCGGCGACATCCTCAGTGATGAGGCGGCGATGATCACCGGTTCCATCGGCATGCTCCCCAGTGCGTCCTTGAGCGGCGATGGCCCCGGCATGTTTGAGCCGGTTCACGGCTCCGCGCCTGACATCGCCGGCAGGGGCGTCGCCAACCCGCTCGCGATGTTCCTCTCCGCCGCCATGCTCCTGCAGCACGGCCTAGGCTTGGAAAGCGAGGCGGCGGCTGTAGAATCGGCCGTGGCGCAAGCGCTGGCTGGTGGCTTACGTACCCCGGATCTCGGGGGCGAAGCCACCACCGCCCAGGCGACAAGGGCAGTGCTCGAAAACATCGAATAGGAGCAGTGTGAAAGTGGAGCCCACCGACCTCATCTGGATGAACGGAGAATTCGTCGGATGGGAGGACGCCAAGGTCCACGTTCTGACGCACGGGCTGCACTACGGGACGGGCGTGTTCGAGGGTGTGCGCTGTTATGACACTGAACTCGGCCCGGCCGTGTTCCGCAACGCCGAGCATGTCGAGCGGCTGCTGAAGTCCGCGGAGCTGTACTACATGCCCGTGCCCTATTCGGCCGAGGAGCTGCGGGCCGCCACGCTCGAGCTCGTCGCCAGAAACGGGATGAGCTCGTGCTACATCCGCCCGATTATCTACCGCGGCTACGGCCAGATGGGCCTCAACCCGCTCGAGGCGCCCGTCGACGTGACGATCGCCTGCTGGGAGTGGGGCGCGTATCTCGGCGAGGAGGGCAAGCGCAAGGGCATTCGCGCGAAGGTGTCCTCGTGGGAGCGGATCAGCCCGCGTTCGCTAATCCCGCACGCGAAGGCCTCGGGCCAGTACCTCAACAGCGTGCTTGCGAAGATCGAGTCGGTCAAGGCCGGCTACGAAGAGGCGATCCTGCTCGACGAGCACGGCCACGTGTGCGAGGGCACGGGTGAGAACCTGTACGTGGTGCGCGACGGTGAGATCGCCACGCCCGGACAGCACAACTCGATTCTCGACGGCATCACCCGTCGCTCGATCATCCAGATCGCCCAAGACCTCGGCTATGAGATCGTCGAGCGGAACGTCGCTCGCGCGGAGCTGTACCTCGCCGAGGAGGTGTTCATGTCCGGGACCGCCGCCGAGATCGTGCCGGTGCGCGAGATCGACGACCATCCCATCGGGACAGGCGAGCCCGGCGAGATCACGCGCGTGCTGCAGGCCGCCTTCGACGATGCCATCCACGGGCGCTCTGAGCGCTACCGCGAGTGGCTCGACGTGGTGCCCTCCTCGGCGCTTCAGACCCCCACGGGCGAAGCTCCTGCCTCCCGTGCGCCGACTGTCACCGGGTAGGTCCTGATGGCTCACATACAGCTATACGACGCCACCCTGCGCGACGGGATGGGCGGCGGCGGCCTCACACTCACCGCCGAAGAGAAGCTGCGCGTCGTACACGCGCTCGACGCGCTGGGGGTGCACATGATCGAGGCGGGCTTTCCGGCGTCGAACCCGAAGGAGCAGCAGCTGTTCGAGCTGCTCGCAGGCGAGTCGCTGAAAAGCGCTGAGATCGTCGCCTTCGGTATGACCCGCCGGCGTGACACCGCCGCCGGTGCCGATGAGGGCCTGCGCGTGCTGGCGGACTGCTTCGCGCCGGTCTGCACGCTCGTCGGCAAGGCCTCGCTGCTACACGTGGAGAAGGTCGTGCGCGTCACGCGTGAGGAGAACCTCGCGATGATCTCAGACTCGATTGGCTTCCTTGTCGCACAGGGCAAGCGGGCGCTGTTCGACGCGGAGCACTTCTTCGACGGCTTCCAGCTCGACCCCGGCTACGCCCTGGACTGCCTGCGAGCCGCCGCCGGCGCGGGCGCGGAGCGGGTGGTGTTGTGCGATACGAACGGCGGCTCGCTGCCGATGCAGATCCGCACGGCGCTCGCTGTCGTCAGCGAAGCGCTGCCCGGCGCGGCGCTCGGGATCCACTGTCACGACGACTCGGGCTGTGCCGTGGCCAACACGCTGACCGCCGTCGAAGCGGGCGTGACGCAGGTGCAGGGCACGGCCAACGGGATCGGCGAGAGAACGGGAAACGCGAACTTGATCACGATCATCGCTGACCTGCAGCTGAAGATGGGCATGGATCTTCTCTCGCCGGAGCGCCTCGTGCGCCTGACCGAGACGGCGCACCTGGTGGACGAGCTGCTCAACCGCGTTCCGGACCCCGCCCAGCCGTATGTGGGGAAGCACGCCTTTGCACACAAGGCTGGACTGCACGCGGCGGGCATCAGGGCAGATTCGCAGAGCTTTGAGCACATCGATCCGTCAGTTGTGGGCAACAGCCGCGACGTGCTGATCTCCGAGATCGCCGGGCGGGGCACAATCGAGGAGAAGGCCGGGCAGGCGGGGATCGCGGCCGGCGGGGACTTCTCTCAGCGGGTGTTGGAGCGGGTGAAGGAGCTCGAGCACCGCGGCTTCCAATTCGAGGCCGCCGACGGTTCGTTCGAGCTCTTGATGCGTAAGGAGGCGGGGGAGTACGAGCCGTTGTTTAGGTTGGAGTCCTGGCGCGTGATGGTTGAGAAGCGCGCCGACGGCAAGGTTTCGACTGAGGCGACGATCAAGATCTGGCTCGAAGGCGAGCGCTTCGTGCGCACCGCTGAGGGCAACGGCCCTGTGCACGCCCTCGACGCGGCGCTGCGCGACGCGATCGGTGCGATTCACCCTCACCTGAAGGACATCGAGCTGGTGAACTTCAAGGTAAGGATTCTCGACGAGCGCAAGGGGACGGGGGCGGTCACACGCGTGCTGATCGACGCGTCCGACGGCCATGAGGTGTGGGGCTCGATAGGTGTCTCCGAGAACCTCATCGCAGCCTCTTGGGATGCCTTGGTCGACTCTCTGGAGTACGGCATGCAGCCAGGTAAGGCGGCGGCGCCGAGCGAGCAAACAGTACGTGAGCACTGAACCGATCCCGCTGGCCCGGCCGGTGCTGGGCGAGGCTGAGGAGCTGGCCGTGTTGGAGGTGCTGCGGTCTGGGCAGCTTTCGCTCGGGCCTCGGGTGGGCGAGTTCGAGCGCCTTTTTGCTGCTCGCGTTGGGGCGGAGCACGCTTGTGCCGTGAGCAGTGGGACTGCTGGGTTGCACCTTGCGTTGCGGGCCGTGGGGGTTGAGGCCGGGGATGAGGTGATCACCAGCCCGTTTTCGTTTGTGGCCTCGGCTAACGCCGCTGTGTACGAGGGCGCGAGGCCCGTGTTCGCCGAAATCGATCCGGTCACACTCAACCTCGACCCGGCGGCGGCGGAGGCTGCGATCACGCGGCGGACGAAGGCGATCCTGCCGGTGCACATCTTCGGTTATCCGGCCGACATGCCCGCGTTCGAGCGGATCGCGCAGAGGCACGGCCTGGCGATCGTGGAGGACGCCTGCGAGGCGCTCGGCGCGCGCCACGCCGACGGCAAGGCTGTAGGAGGGCGCGGCAACCCGGCCGTGTTTGGCTTCTACGCGAACAAGCAGATGACCACGGGGGAGGGGGGGATGGTCACGCTCGGCGACGGCGCTATGAAGGAGCGGATCGACTCCGAGCGCAATCAGGGGCGGGCGCCGGACATGGGGTGGCTCGATCATGACCGGCTCGGGTTCAACTACCGGCTGTCGGACATCGCCTGCGCGCTCGGCATCAGTCAGCTGGATCGTCTTGATGAGATGCTCGCCGCGCGTGCACGGGTGGCCGGTCTCTACCGCGAGGCGCTGGCAGGAGCCGAGGGCCTGCAGCTTCCCTGTCCCGATCATGGCGGCAGTGTGCGCGGCTGGTTTGTGTTCGTCGTGCAGCTGCCCGGCGGCGTGGACCGCGATGAGACCGTCCGCGCGCTCGCCGCGCGGGGGGTCCAGAGCAAGCCTTATCTGCCGGCGATCCACCTGATGAGCTTCTACCGCGAGCGGTATGGCCATCGCGAGGGGGAGTTCCCGGTCTGCGAGGACGTCGCGGCGCGATCGCTCGCGCTGCCGTTCTTTCCAGGGATGACCGAGGGCCAGGTGGGACGTGTGGCGCAGGCGCTGCGCGCGGTCATACACTGACCGCCCGTGTCTCGCTTCCGTGAACCCCAGCACAAGGACTTCCAGCGGATGAACAGCTCGCTCGGTTTCGACCGGCGGTTGTGGCCGCAGGACGTGGCGCAGTCGCGCGCGCACGCGAGGATGCTCGCCGCGCGGAGGATCATCAGCGATGAGGACCGCGACGCGATCCTCATCGGCCTCGACGCGGTCGAGCGCGAGCTGACCGAGGAGCGCTTTCCCTTCAGAGAGGACGACGAGGACATCCACATGGCGATCGAGCGGCGGCTGACCGAGCTGGCGGGGCCGGTCGGGGGGAAGCTGCACACGGCGCGCTCGCGCAACGACCAGGTAGTGACCGACCTGGTTGTGTACACGCGCGAGCGCGCGCGCGAGGCGCGGGTCGCGGTGACGGGCCTGATGGCCGCGGTGCTGGCGAGCGCGGAGGCGCACGTGGACTGGCCGATGCCGGGCTACACGCACCTGCAACGCGCCCAGCCCGTGTACCTGGGGCATCATCTGCTCGCCTACTTCTGGATGCTCGCGCGCGACCGTGAGCGTTTCGCGTTCGCCGAGCGCGAGGCTGGGCGCCTGCCGCTCGGCGCGGGCGCGCTGGCGGGCGTGAACTTCGAGATCGACCGCCGGATGGTCGCCGGCGAGCTGGGCTTTGGAGATGTGGTGGCGAATTCGATCGATGCCGTGTCGGGACGCGACTTCGTGCTGGACTACCTGAACGCGGCGGCAACCTGTGCCACGCACCTGTCCCGTCTCGGCGCTGAGCTCGTGCTGTGGTCCAGCAGCGAGTTCGGTTTCTGCGAGCTGCCGGACGCGTGGAGCTCGGGGAGCTCGATCATGCCGCAGAAGAAGAATCCCGACGCGGCGGAGCTGCTGAGGGGCAAGGCGCCGCGCGTGGTCGGCCATCTGACTGCCCTGCACGGCGTGATGCACGGATTGCCGCTGACTTACAACAAGGATCTGCAGGAGGACAAGGAGCATTTGTTCGACGCGGTCGACACGATCGAGCTCTCGCTGGCGGCGGCGACCGGCATGATCGCGGGGGCGAGATGGGACCGCGAGCGGATGCGCGCGGCGGCCTCGGACGAGCTGATCGCAGCGACCGACGTGGCGGATCTGCTCGTGCGCCTCGGGGTGCCGTTCCGCGAGGCGCACGGCGTGGTCGCCCGGCTCGTGCGCACCGCTGTTGACGGCGGCAAGAGCCTCTCAGAGCTCACGAGCGAGGAGCTGGCCGGCGTCAGTGCAACGCTTGCCGAGCATCGCGAGCAGTTCGATGAAGTTCTCGCGCAGAGCTCGTGGCTCGAGTCCAAGGTGTCCGAGGGCGGGACCTCCCTGGCGCGCGTGCAGGAACAAGCCGGCAAGGCGCATGCGGTGCTCGATGAAGGCGCTGCGGGCTGAGTTCTACGACCGCCCCGTCGTGGAGGCCGCGCGCGATCTCATCGGCTGCATCGTTGAGCGCGGGGACACCGCCGGGGTGATCGTCGAGACGGAGGCCTACCACGAGTCAGAGCCGGCCTGCCACGCCTACATCGGCCTGACCCCGCGCACAAGCACGCTGTTCGGTGAGCCCGGCGTGGCCTACGTGTACCAGTCCTACGGCATCCACGCCCTGCTCAACGCCGTCTGCGAGAGCGAGGGCGTCGGTGCCGCGGTGCTGATCCGGGCACTTGAGCCCGTGAAAGGGATCGAGCTGATGCGCGCCCGTCGCCGCGTCAGTGACGATCGCGAGCTGTGCTCAGGGCCGGGGAAGCTCACGCAGGCGCTCGGCATCGATCTGGTGCAGAACGGGAGCGATCTCCACAGCGGTCCGGTCCGTATCCGTGCGCGCGCACACGGATGGCGCGACCCGGCGGTAGTGGTGGGCAGGCGCATTGGGATCAGCAAGGCGGTCGAGCTCAGCTGGCGCTTCTGCGTGGCGGGCAATGTCCACGTCTCGCGACCCCGGCCGGCCGCGGCGCCGGCCTAGCCCCCGGGGCCGACACCACCGGTCGGTGAGGGAGAGGAGGGCGCCGGCGGTGTGGCGGGCGTGGGCGACGGGCTGGCCGCCGGGGGAGTCGAAGGTTCGGGGGTCTGTTCGGGCGCGGCTTTGCCCACCCCGCCACCCGATTCGCTGCTGCCCGGACCGGGCGTGGTGGATTTGCCGCTTTCCTTGCCCGCACCCGTCACCGGGGCGGACTGGCTGGGCGCCGGGCCGGTCGTGGACGGCGCGCTGATTTCTGTTTCTCCCGTGCTCGAGGTACCGCCTTCGCCGCTAGCCTTGGCGCCCTTGGGCTTGGCGGCGTTTTCGGCGCGGGCTTTGTCGATGCCCATCGCGTTAACGATGAAGTTGTGCCAGATCAGCGCGGGGAAGGTGCCGCCGAGCACGGGGTTGCCGTTGAACTGTGTGGTCATTGGGACGAGGCCGTCGGGGTAGCCGACCCAGACGGCGACCGTGTAGCGGTTGTCCCAGCCGATGAACCAGGCGTCGCCGTAGTTGGAGGTGGTGCCGGTCTTGCCGGCCGCGAACTGGCCGATCGCGGCGGCGCGGGCGGTGCCGTACTGGAGCACGGTCTGGAGCATCGAGGTCTCGGTGGCGGCGATGGGAGGGGGGAGGACCGGCTTGGTTATGACGCGGTTGACGTCGTGGTGGTTGCCGTCGGGCAGCGTGTGCGTGCCGGCGTCGACTTCCTGGATGGCCACGGGCGCGCCCTCGCTGGCCAGCGTCCCTGAGACGCGCCGGCCGCCGTGAGCAATCGTCTCATACGAATGGGCCATGTCGAGCGGGGTCACACCCACGGTGAGGCCGCCGATCGTCATGGCGGGGTTTGTCGAGAGCGGGGTGGTAATGCCCATCCGGTGGGCCAGGCGCGCGATTCGCTTGGTGCCGACTTTCAGCCCGACTTCGGCGTAGATCGAGTTGTCGGAGTAGGCGGTCGCGCCGGTCAGCGTGTTCGAGCCGGTGTAGGCGCCTTCGTCGTTGTGCACGACGAACTTTTCATGACCGCCGGTGTGCGGCACGATGAATATCTTTTGCTTCGAGGTCCATGTGGATTCCGGCGATATGCCGTCCTCTAGCGCGGCGGCGAGGTCGAATGCCTTGAACGAGGAGCCCGGCTGGCGCTCGCCGTTGGTGGCGAGGTTGAAGGGCGTCGTGGCGTAGTCGCGACCGCCGACCATCGCGCGCACCTCTCCCGTCGAGTTTTCGATCGCGACGAGCGAGGCGGTCGGTCCGCTCGGGTTTTCCAGGTAGGAGTTGACCGCGTGTTCGGCCGCCCGCTGCAATTCGAGGTCGAGCGTCGTTGTGATTCGCAGGCCGCCGTCGAACGCGCGCGGGGCGCCGTAGCGTTCGATCACCTGCTGCTGCACCCAGCTCGTGAAGTAGCCGGAATCGACACCTTCGATCGTCTGCTCCCGCGGCGCCTGGATGTCCTTGGCCGCGGGCAGCGCCTGCTTGATGCTTTCTTCATACACCGGCCGTTCGATGTAGCCCTGGGCGAGCATCTGTCCCAGCACGACGTCGCG
>Ga0307373_10001040_pt1 | contig 52590 bp, 44 predicted proteins | sample OX2MG_FD_202534 | JGI IMG/M metagenome (GOLD analysis project Ga0307373, IMG submission 202534) | Soil microbial communities from Risofladan, Vaasa, Finland - OX-2 | ecosystem: Environmental > Terrestrial > Soil > Coastal area > Acid sulfate soil | place: Finland: Risofladan, Vaasa | collected... | reverse complement strand
AGCTGCCCGTCGAGGTCCTCAAGATCGACGCCAGTTTCATCGACCACCTCGACGACGACCCCGACGACATGGCCATCGTGCGGGCGGTGATCGCCCTCGGGGACTCACTCGGCCTGGCGGTGATCGCCGAGGGGATCGAGCGACCCGGCCAGGCCGACCAGCTGACCTCGCTGGGGTGCCAGCTGGCCCAGGGTTTCCTCTACGGGAAGCCCCGGCCGGCACGCGAGATCGGCCGGTTCCCCGCCGACGACCTGACCGGATGGGTGGGTGAGGGCCGTCTGAGCCGGGTGTGACCGGTGCCCGGGGATATGGCACGGTAGTGCTCATGCCCCCACGTCCCGAGCCCCCGGGCCGGTCCGGGGGCGCCGGGATGCTCCAGTACCGGTCGCCCGTCGGCCGTTGGGTGATCGCCGCCACCGTGCTGGGCTCGGGCATGGCCGCCATCGACGCCACGGTGATCGGCATCGCGCTGCCGACCATCGGGCGGGATTTCCACGCCTCCCTCGGGACCCTGCAGTGGGTGGTGACCGGCTACACGCTGACCCTGTCATCACTGCTGCTGCTCGGCGGGTCGCTCGGCGATCGCTACGGCCGAAGGCGGATCTTCATGGTCGGGGTCGGCTGGTTCGCGCTGGCCTCGGCCGCGTGCGCCGCCTCCAGCGGATCGGGCCAGCTCATCGCCACCCGTGTCCTCCAGGGGATCGGCGGGGCGCTGCTCACCCCCGGGAGCCTGGCCATATTGGAGGCTTCGTTCTCGCCCGCGGATCGAGGTGAGGCCATCGGGGCCTGGTCCGGCCTGGGCGGTGTGGCCACCGCGGCCGGGCCGCTGCTCGGCGGGTACCTGATCACCGCCGCATCGTGGCGCTGGATCTTCCTCATCAACGTCCCCGTCGGGGCGATGGTGCTGGTGCTGTCGGCCCGGCACGTCCCCGAGTCGCGGGACGCCACCGTGGCCGGGCGGATCGACATGGAGGGCGCCGCGCTGGCCACTGTGGCGCTGGCGTCGATCGCCTACGCCCTGATCGAAGGCCCGGCCCGCGGGTGGACGTCGGGCCAGGTGCTTGCGGCCCTGGCCGTCGGGCTGGTCGGCGCCCTGTCGTTCGGCCTGGTCGAGTACCGGTCCCCCGCACCCATGCTTCCCCTCGGCCTCTTCCACAATCGCCAGTTCGCAGTGACCAATGCCGTGACCTTCGTCGTCTATGCGGGGCTCGGCGGCGTCCTGTTCCTCCTCCCGGTGGTGCTCCAGGTGGTCGACCACTACTCGCCGCTGGCGTCGGGGGCGGCGCTGCTGCCCATCACCGTGGTGATGCTGGCCCTCTCGGCCCACTCGGGGCGGCTGGCGGCGTCGATCGGGCCCCGGCTGCAGATGAGCGTCGGTCCGGTCGTGGTGGGCGTCGGTCTGGCCCTGCTCGCCCGTGCCCCGCGGGGCTCGTCGTATGCGACCAGCGTGCTGCCCGCCGTGCTGGTCATCGCCTTCGGCCTGGCCACCACCGTGGCCCCTCTGACCGCCACCGCCCTCGGCGCGGTATCGGAGAGCCACGCAGGGCTGGCCTCGGCCGTCAACAACGATGTGGCACGAATCGGTGGGCTCATCGCCGTGGCGGTGCTGCCCGCACTGGGAGGGATCTCCGGATTGAGCTACCTCCACCCCGACTCCCTGGCCCACGGGTTCCAACGGGCGGTGCTCATCGCCGGATCGTGGTGCATCGCCGGTGGGGTGCTGGCGGCGGCGGGGATCCGGAACCCGACCCGGGGCCCGGAGCCGTCGGGGGCCGAGACCCACGAAGCCCGCTCCCACTGCGCGCTCGAGGCGACTCCCCTCCGACAGCGGGACTGATGCCACCCGTCCGGGCCGGAGGTGGCGCCGTGTACCGTGCAGCCAGCACGGGTCCGCGAGGAGCGAGACCTCGGCCAGGCAAGGAGTCATCCCCATGAGCACCTTCCCCTACGAGGACCGATTCGAGGTCCACCGCCGGCTCCCCGAGCACGGGACCCCCCGGGGACAGATCCTCGACGCGCTGCGGACCATGGCCGGCGAGGAGGACGCCAGCTGGGAGTCGGGCAAGTGCTCGGGGACCATGTACTGCGGCGACCACGACCACTACGGGTTCATGAACGAGGCGTTCGGCCTCTTCGCCCATGTCAACGTCCTCCAACGGGACATCTGCCCCAGCGCCACCAAGTTCGAGGCGGAGATCATCGCCATGACCCTCGATCTCCTCCACGCCGAGGCGGTCGACCTGGGCGAGCCGGCCGGCCTCGTGGCCACCGGGGGCACCGGCAGCATCTGCCACGCCGTGCTCGCCTACCGCGAGCACGGCGCCCAGGAGCGGGGCATCAGCCGTCCGAACGTCATCAAACCCGAGACCGCCCATCCGGCGTTCGACAAGGCATGCCACCTGTTCGGTGTCGACCTGCAGGTGGCCCCCGTGGACCCGGTCACCACCCAGGTCGACACCGACTGGGTCGAGGAGCACATCGACGGCAACACGGTGGCCCTCGTCGGGTCGGCCTGCAACTACGGCTACGGCACCATCGACCCCATCGCGGCACTGTCCGAGGTGGCCCTCCGCCACGGCGTCGGGCTCCACGTCGATGGCTGCCTGGGCGGGTTCATCCTTCCCTTCGCCCAGGAGCTGGGCTATGACGTCCCCGTGTTCGACTACCGGATTCCCGGCGTCACCTCGATCTCGGCGGACACCCACAAGTACGGCTATGCCTTCAAGGGCACGTCGGTGCTCACCTTCCGGGACAAGGCCATCCGCAACTCCCAGTACTTCTTCCTGACCGATTGGAGCGGCGGAAAGTACTGCTCCCCGGGCATGGAGGGCTCGCGCTCGGGCGGGCTGATCGCGGCCACCTGGGCGGCGATGGTCCAACTCGGTCGGGATGGCTACCTGGGCTACGCCAAGGCCATCATGGAGACTTCGACGGCCATGCAGGCCTCGGTCCGGTCCCATCCGGAGCTCCGGATCATCGGCCACCCGACGTTCCTGTTCAGCTTCACCTCGGACGAGTTCGACATCTACCACGTCAACGACTTCATGCGCCTCAGGGGATGGCGGTTCAACGGTCAGCAGTACCCGAACGCCCTGCACATGGCCGTGACCCGTCCCCAGACCCAGGAGGGGGTGGCCGACGCCTTCGCCGTCGACCTGAACGAAGCGGTGGGCTACGCCCGACTGCACGCGGCCGAGGCCCCCAAGTCGGGGGCCGTCTACGGCGGGGTGGCCGGTGGCATGACCGACGAGGCGGACGGGTTCATCAAGATGGTCATGGGCGACATGATGGACGCCCAACAGGCCATTCCCTCCGGCATCTGACGCCGTGGGCCGGCCGGCGTCCCCGATGTGAGCGGGCCGGCGCGTCGCGGGCGCGACGAGCAGTACGTGCTGGCCGTCGACCTCGGCACCGGGGGGCCCAAGGTCGGCCTGGTGTCGCTGACCGGTGTCGTCGCCTGCCGGGAGCACCTGCCGGTCGTCACCCGCCGGACCCCCGACGGTGGGGCCACCCAGGACGCCGAGCAGTGGTGGCAGCTGATCTGTGCCGCCGCACGACGGGCCATCGGCTCGGGCACGGTGCCGGCCGACCGGATCGTGGCGGTCTCGTGCACCGGCCAATGGGCCAGCACGGTGCCGGTCGACGCGGCCGGCCACCCGGTGGGCGACTGCCTCTTGTGGCTCGACACCCGGGGGGGCCACCTGAGCCGGCGGGCGGTCGGGGGCCCCTTCGGTGGCTACTCCGCGCCGGCGCTCCTCCGCTGGCTCCGGCACAGCGGAGGGGCTCCCTCGACCTCAGGGGCCGACCCCATCGGCCACATGCTCTTCCTCGAGCACGAACTCGGCCCGGTCGCCCGGTCGGCCCGCTGGTACCTGGAGCCGGTCGACTACCTCTCGATGCGGTTCTCGGGGTTGGCGGCCGCCTCACCGGCGTCGATGGCCGGAGCGTGGCTGACCGACAACCGGCGGCCCGACCGCCTCGAGTACGACCCGGTGCTGATCAGGGCCTCCGGCGTGCCGTGGCACAAGCTGCCACCGCTGGTGGCGACGGCGAGCCCGATCGGCACGGTGCGGCCGGACGTCGCCGCCGACCTCGGGCTCGGCACCGGGGTCACCGTCGTCGCCGGCACCCCCGACCTCCACTCGGCCGCGGTCGGCGCCGGAGCGCTGGGCGCCTACCAGGCGCACCTGGCCATCTCCACCACCAGCTGGGTGAGCTGTCCGTACCCCAAGAAGAAGACCGACCCTGTCCGCCAGATCGCCACCGTCCCGGGCGTCGGCGGCGGCCTCAATCTGGTGGCCAACAACCAGGAATCGGGCGGAGCCGCCCTCACCTGGCTCCTGGACCGCCTGGCCGAGATCGATGAGACCGCCTCCTACGACGACCTCATCGCCCTGGCCCTGCGGTCCGGGCCGGGCAGCGGCGGGGTGGTCTTCACTCCCTGGCTCGCCGGAGAGCGATCACCGGTCGACAACCGCTCGGCCCGGGGTGGGATCCACAACCTCTCGTTGCAGACGACCCGGTCCGACGTGGCCCGGGCCGTGTTGGAAGGGGTCGCCCTCAACACCCGATGGCTGTCCGAAGGGGTCGAACGGTTCATCGGGCGCCCGCTCGGCCCGATACGGGCCATCGGGGGCGGCGCCGTCTCGTCCCCCTGGTGCGCCATCTACGCCGATGTCCTCGACCGGACCGTCGAGCAGGTAGCCGATGCCCGACACGCCAACCTCCGAGGCAGCGCGCTGCTGGCCGGCATGGCGCTCCGGCTGGTCCGGCCCGCAGAGGTCCGGTCGCTGGTGCCGGTGGAGGCCACACATCTCCCCCACCCGGAGCACCGTGCGCGCTACGACCAGCTCTTCGCCGGGTTCCGGGCCTTCTACGGGGCCCAGAAGCGGATGTTCGCCCGCCTCAACCGCCGGTAACGGTCCCGACGCCATTCGGGTCCGGCCCGGTGCCCGGGGACGCAGAAGTGAAGGCATCGGGCGGCCCGGGTCGGCCCAGCAGGAACCCCTGGGCTTCGTCGCAGCCCATCGCCTCCACCGCATGCAGCTCGGCCTCGGTCTCGACCCCTTCGGCTACCACCTGCAGGCCCAGCTTGTGAGCCAGATCCACCACCGTGGAGATGATGGTGGGGTCCTGTCCGGACGTGCCCAGGCCCGACACGAAGGTCCGGTCGACCTTGAGCCGGTCGATGGGCAGGCCCCTCAGATAGAGGAGCGAGGAGTAGCCGGTGCCGAAGTCGTCGAGGGCCAGGTGGACCCCGAGCTCCCGCACCTCGCGCATGACCGCACCGATCCGCCCGACGTCCGTGACCAGTGCCGTCTCGGTCATCTCGAGCACCAACGAGTCAGCCTCCAGCCCCGACTCGCTGAGGGCGCTCTGGACGTCATGGACGAAGTCGGGGTCGTGCAGTTGGCGGGCCGACACGTTCACCGAGAGGACGAGGTCGGGACTCCAGTCCTCCTGCCAGCGCCGGCACTGCTGGGTCGCCTGGCGGAGCACCCAACGCCCGACCGGGACGATCTCCCGGCTCCGCTCCAACAGCGGGATGAACTCATCGGGGGTCACGGTGCCCAGCTCGGGGTGCCGCCAGCGCAGCAGCGCCTCCATCCCCACCACTCCGCCGTTGAGCTTGAAGAGCGGTTGGTAGTGGATGGCGAGTTGGCCCCGTTGGTGGGCCGCCCCCAGCTCGTGGGCCAGCAGGCTGGCCCGCCGCTTGTCCTCGCCGATCACCGGGTTGTAGGACTCATACCGGGCCGGGCCGCCGCGCTTGGCCTGGTACATGGCGGCGTCGGCGTGAGCCAGGCAGACCTCCGGGTCTGCGTCGGAGAGCACCGGGGCGATGCCGATGCTCACCGAGGTGTGCAGCTCGTAGTCGCCGACCCGGACGGGCGCCAACATCGACCGGTGGATCCGCTCGGCGAGGGATCGGGAGGCGGCATTGGGATCGTCGAGCTCGTCGGCCAGGATCACGAACTCGTCGCCGCCCAGCCGGGCCACGGTGTCGCACGAGCGGATGACTCCTTCGAGGCGTGAGGCGACCTCGATCAGCAGTCCGTCCCCGGCCGGGTGCCCGAAGCGGTCGTTGATGGCCTTGAAGTTGTCGAGATCCAGGTACAAGAGCACGGCGCCCTTGTCATTGCGGCTGAGTGAATGAGCCACCTGGAGGAGACGGTCGCTGAGCAGGGTCCGGTTGGGCAGACCGGTCAACTGGTCGTGCAACGCCTGGTGGGCCAGGGTTGCCTGCTCCTCGCGGAGCCGGTGTTGGAGTGCTCGGCGGGTGTCATCGAACTTGCGGACGATCCGTACCAGGCTGCCGTCGGCGCTGTAGCGAACGACATTGCAGGCCATCGTGAGCAGGTCGTCGCTCACCCCGATGCGACGTGCCTCTTCGGCGAGCACGGCGATGGTGATGTCCCTCCAGGCGAAGTAGGCCTTGGCCACGCTGGCCAACACCGCGTCCTCCACGATGGCCTGCTCCCCCTGCGAGGCCAGGGTGGCGATGTCATCGCTGGAGGCGGCCTGGTCGGTGGCGAGCCATCGGCCGATGAGCTCGGCGGCGAGGCGGGAGGTGACGAACGCATTCCCCTTCAGGTCCTCGGTGAACTGTCGGTCGACCATCTCGCCGATCTCGACCGCCCGGGCCTCGAGCGCCAGGCCCAGGGCGACCCGCTCGTCGCTCAGCGCGGGCGCGCGGCGACCGTCTTCAGGCGGATCGCGTGGGACGGTTCCGAGTCCTCCGTCGTCGAAACCCGCCTCGACACCGGTCAGTGGATCCATGCTCTGTCATCGGCGCAACGCCGTCGTGACTTGACGCCGGCGGTGATCGCCTCAGGCGTCCCGGGCATGGCCTGCCCGATGGAGCGAGGGTGGACCCCCGGGAAACGGGGCCGGCGGAGTGCGGCCACCGACCACCCCACCTGGAGCCCGGAACCTAACGGTCTACTGAACCGTTAGAGTCGGAACTGGCAGTCGGCCCCTCCTGCTTCGGGCGCCCGGCGGCAGTCCCCCACGGCCGGGGCTCCGGCCCTGCAGACCCGGCGCCGAGCGCCATTAGGGTTGGACCTCCCCGACGGATTGCGAGCCAGGTCGATGAAGGCAGCGGTGTACTACGAGACCGGCGGACCCGAGGTGTTCCGCTACGAGGACGTCCCCGACCCGGTCGTCGGGGCGGGGGAGGTGCTGGTGCGGGTGGAGGCGGTGAGCATCGAAGGCGGTGACACACTGAATCGCCTCGGAGGCGACATGGCCCATGTCCCCCACATCGTCGGCTACCAGTGCGCCGGCACCGTGGTGGACGCCGGGGACGGGGTCACCCGCCTGAGGGAGGGAGACCGGGTGGTGACCGTCGGCCTCGACGGCTCGCATGCGGCGCTCCGGGCGGCGGGCGAGTCGTTCTGCTGGGCCGTGCCTCCGGGCGTGACGACCGAGGACGCCGCTTGCGTGCCGGTGCCCTTCGGCACTGCCGACGACTGTCTGTTCGAGTTCGGTCATCTCCGGGCCGGGGAGACGGCCCTCATCCACGCTGGTGCCGGCGGGGTGGGCATCGCCGCCATCCAACTGGCCAAGCGGGCGGGTGCCCGGGTGATCGCCACGGCTTCGAGCGACGCCCGACTCGAGCGGTTGGGCGACCTCGGACTCGACCACGGGATCGACTACACCTCCGTCGACTTCGTCGACCGGGTGCGCGAGCTGACCGACGGGCGCGGGGCGGACGTGATCGTCGACCCGGTCGGTGGGCCGATATTGCAGAAGAGCCTGCACTGTCTGGCGTACCGGGGTCGGTGCATCACCTTCGGTGACGCAGGTAGGGAGCCCGCGCCCGCGCTGGACATCTCGACCATGCGCCCCAACAACCAGACGCTGACGGGTTACTTCCTCGGCGCCGAGCTGTTCCTCGATCCACGGGCCCACGCCATGATCGCCGGGCACCTGGATGACATCTCCACCGGCTCCCTCCGGGTGGTCGTCGACCGACGGTTCGGGCTGGACCAGGCCGGCGAGGCGCACGCCTACATCGAGAGCCGGCAGGCCTTCGGTCGGGTGCTGCTCATCCCCTGATCTATCGCCTTGAACCTCGTCATGCCATCGTTGTCATGCCATCGTTGGGTAGCCTGCACGCCGATGATCCGGGAGGCCGCCGAAGGGGACGTGGAGGTTCTCATCGAGTTGATCAACGAGCTAGCCCGGTTCGAGCGGTCGGCGGACTCGGTGATGATCGATCGGGACCTGCTCCATGCCGCGCTGTTCGACGGCTCTCCCAACGTCTTCACCCACGTCGCCGAAGAGGACGGGAACATTCTCGGAATGGCCATCTGGTTCCTCAACTTCTCCACCTGGACGGGCCGCAACGGCATCTACCTCGAGGACCTCTACGTCCGCCCCGAGGCCCGCGGACGGGGAGTCGGCTTGGCCCTGATCTCGGAGCTGGCCTCGATCGCCCACCGGTCGGGCTACGGCCGGGTCGAATGGTCGGTGCTCGACTGGAATGAGGAGGCCCTGCGGTTCTACCGATCGCTCGGCGCCGTGGCGATGGACGAGTGGACCGGCTACCGCCTCGCCGGCCCCGCGCTCGCCGACCTGGCCGGCCGGGGCCCTTCCCGGCGGATGATCTGACGCCCCGCAGCGATCACCGACGACGACGCCGCCACCGCCGCCGCCGCCGCCGCCGTCAGATGGTGAAGGCCAGATTGTCCACCAGCTTGCGGGCCAGACCCCGATTGCCTGCGATGGCGATCTCCTCCCGGGTCACGGACCCCGCATCGTCGCGCCCACCGGTGAGCCTGGTGAACAACATGACCGGCATACCGATGCGGACGGTGGGGTCCCGGTCGAACGACTCCACAAGGGCGGCCCGGCCGTCGACCTGGACCAGGAACGTGACCTCGATCGGTCCGGTCAGGTCGATCCGCACCCGCGACCCGTCCGGCATGGCCGCCTTCCGGCCCACGATGTAGCCGAGACCGGTGGCCACCTCGTCCAGGACGGAGCGCAGATCGTCCGGATCCTCCCGCGGGGGTGCGCCGAGGGCGAAGCGGATGTCGTGCTCGTGCATGAAGCAGTCGTAGTGCCGGATCCTCATGAACCGCCCGTAGGTCTCGTCACGGCCGGCCGGGGTCCACGAAGGCGCATCGAAGTCGGACTGGCTCATGGCGTCGAGGGCACCCAGGCGGCGCCCGACGACAGCGTCGAAACGGGCCAGCATCTCTGCTCCACCGAGCAGGCGCAGGGATTCCACCCACACCTCGTTGGCCTCGGCTACCGGGTTCCGCATGTGATCGAGGTGGGAGACGTCGGCAGAGGGGGCGGGGTTTCCGGACAGCATGGACTCGGTCCCGATGACATGACCGAGCACGTCATGAACCGTCCACCCGGGAAGGCACGTCGGAAGGTCCCACTGATCGTCGGAGAGGGCTGAGCACAGGGCCGACAGAGCCGCGAACTCGTTGCGAAGGAGGTCCACGGTGTGCGATCGGTCGACCAGGGTGGGCATCGTGGGCCACCGTAGCGGGCTGGGGCGACTGCGGCCCGCCACCGCCGGCGAACGGTCGACCGCAGGTCCCCTACACTGGTCCTGGTCGGCAGGGTGCCGGTCACGTCCCGGGGGTTCACCATCACCACCTTGCAGACGGAGTTCAGCAAGACCGAGCTGTTGGCCGACCACGACATCGCGGAGCCACTGGTGGCCGGTGGAATCCGGTGCCACGGCGGCTTCGACGACGGGGGACGGTACGTCTCGCCCCGGACGAAGAACCGGTGGCCGGCCATCGAAGCCTGGGAGCAGCAGCGGGTCGAGCAGTTCTCGACGCCGATCATCGATGTGCCGCTCGAGACCTGGCCCGAGAACTTTCCCAACGTCGAACAATCGAGATTCCTCCTCCGCCTCGGCGCCCCCGAACCGACGATCAGCGCGTTGACCCGCATCGGCACCGTCGAGGGTTTCGGGGGCATGCTCAGACACCTCGCCGTGCCCGACTTCCAGCGGTGCTTCGAAGAGGACATCCGGGGTACGGCCATCGCCCACATCGACCACGGGCTCTTCGAGGCCCACGCCCGGGACGAGTCCGGGTTCGGCGACCTGGCGGGCCACGACCGAATGTGGTTCGTCGCCCGGGACATCGCCTTCGAGCACCCGGTCACCGACGACCAGACAGCCCGGATGCTGGGCCGGATGGGAATCGACCCGACCCCGAAGTCCGCTGCCCAGTTGGCGAAGTTGCGCCGGGCGGCGGAGGAAGGCCGGGTGCTGCCGGACGACATCGACTTCACCCTGGAGATGGTCGTCGGCCGGATGATCGGCCTGCTCCTGATCGAGATCTCCGCCTTCCACGGATTCCGGTGGGCCGAGGCCGTACTGGGCGACACCGGGCTGGTGGCCGGAGACGGGTCGGCAGCCCGGCTGGTCTCCTACATCCGCTCCGATGAGACTCCCCACGTCGCCTGGCTGCGTACGGCGCTGTCCGAGATGCGGGACCGGACCTGGGTGGGCAGCGGCGGCCGGAACCACCCGGGCTCGGAGATGGTCAGCCTGCTCTGGGAGCGGGCCCTGAGCGATTCGCTCCTCCTCCGGCGCCGGGAGAACATCAACTTCATCATGCGGGAGATCGAGGACGCGCTGGCCGGCCGGGACGAAGCCGACGACATCATCGATGAACTGCTCTCCCTCGGATCGGTGATCCGGCTGGAGGACGGCACCCTGGCCGATCCGGTCGACACCTCTGCGGTGGGCTGAGCGGAGCGGACTTGAAATTCGGGATCTTCTACGAGCATCAGCTCCCCCGTCCCTGGCACGAGACGAGCGAGCAGCAGCTGATCTCCGACGCGCTCGACCAGATCGAGCGGGCCGACCAGCTGGGCATCCAGTACCTCTGGGAGGTCGAACACCACTTTTTGGAGGAGTACTCGCATTCGAGCGCACCGGAGGTGTTCCTGGCGGCGGCCAGCCAACGCACCCGGCGGATGCGGATCGGCCACGGCGTGGTCCAGACCGCGCCGGGCTACAACCATCCGGCTCGCATCGCCGAGCGCATCGCCATGCTCGACCTGGTCTCGGGCGGACGGGTCGAATTCGGGTCGGGAGAATCGTCCTCCGAGGCCGAGTTGGCCGGGTTCGGGATCGACCGGGAGTCCAAACGGGAGGCCTGGCTGGAGGGGCTGGAGGTGGCGGTCCGGTGCATGACCGAGACCCCGTTCGGTGGGTTCGAGGGCCGGTTCGTCACCATGCCCCCGCGCAATGTGGTGCCCAAGCCGGTCCAAAAGCCCCATCCCCCGCTGTGGGTGGCCTGCAGCCGGCGGGACACCATCTTGCTCGCCGCCGAGAAGGGGATCGGTGCCCTGAGCTTCGCCTTCGTCGAGCCCGAGGACGCCAAGCAGTGGGTGGAGGACTACGAGTTGGCACTGGCCGAGCGGTGCGTCCCGGTCGGGTTGTCGGTGAACCCCCAGGTGGCGTGCGTCACGCCGATGATGTGTGCTCCCCGCGAGGCGGACGCGCTGTCGCGCGGGCTCGAGGGAGCCAACTTCTTCGGGTACTCCCTCGCCCACTTCTACGTCTTCGGTGATCACGTGCCGGCCACGACGAATGTCTGGGCCGAGTTCCTCGATCGCCGCGGAAAGATGGGGTACTCCCCGGAGGCTGCCCTCGCCGCCCGCCAGGAGACGCTCGGGGCCAAGGCGGCGGCCGGGGACCAGACCGGGCTCCGGGGGGCCATCGGGACTCCGGATCAGCTGCGCGAGTTCCTCAGACGCTACGAGGCCGCCGGGGTGGACCAGCTGATATTCGTCATGCAGGCGGGCCACAACCGGCATGAGCACATCATGGAGTCCATCGAACTGTTCGGGACCCAGGTGCTCCCCGAATTCATCGAGCGGGACGAGGCCTCGAGCCCGGCCAAGGCGGCCAAATGGGAGCCGCTCATCGAACAGGCGCTCGCCCGTAGGGTCCGGCAGGACCCGGTCATGCCGGAGGAGTACGTGATGCGGGCCATCCCCAAGCAGATGGTCGAAGCCATGCACAGTGAGCCGGCCCAACAGTGGTTGGAGACGCTGGCCGACAAGCAGGCGGCGGGCGTGCACGACGAGGAGTTCCAGCGCCTGGTCGACGGGTGATCGGCGGTCGCCGCTCACGGTGGCCCCCCGCAGGGTATTCCACCCCTGACGACGGCCGGACAATCATCTGTCAGGCCAACCGGCGAAACCTGTGGCGCCGGGATAGGCTGCGCCCATGAGATCCCGTGCTGTGCGCATAGCCCTGGCTGGAGTCCTCGCAATCACCGGCTTGGCCACCGGAGTGATCGCCTCGGTTTCCGGGGCGGCATCGCCTCCGGTGACCACCCTCACCATGCAGGCCAACCAGTCCTACACGCCTCACGCTCCCAAGGGCGCCACCGACGACTACCACTGCACCCTGGTCAACCCCCACGTGACGTCCAATTCCTTCATCGTGTCGAGCCAGTTCTACCCGAACAGCGTCGAGGTCCACCACGCCATCTTGTTCCAGATCCCGCCCAACCTGGCCAAGGAGGCCAAGGCGGCCGATCACAACGGGAAGGGTTGGACCTGCTTCGGCGAGACGGCACTGCCGGGCACCGGGCTCGAGCAGATCTCCAACACGCCCTGGTTGACCGCGTGGGCACCGGGCCACGGCGAGGACGTGCTCCCGTCCGGCACCGGGGTCAGCTTCCCCGCCGGCAGCATGGTGGTCATGCAGATCCACTACAACCTCCTCCGCGGCGACAAGCCGGTCAGATCCAAGCTCATACTCCACACCGTTCCGGCGACGACCCCCCTCAAGCCGCTCACACTCACATTGATGCCGGCACCACCTGACATCCCCTGCCCGGCCGGAGTCACCGGACCCCTTTGCAACCGCAACGCCTCGCTGGTCGACCTGGGCAAGCGCTTCGGTGCCGGGTCCGCGCAGTTCGTGGGCATCATCGAGTCCGTCTGCGGTCGAAATCCCGTCAACCCGCCGAGCGGCGACACGACCTCATGCACGTGGGGTATCAGAGGGGGCCAGGAGATCGTCCGCCTGGGCGTCCACATGCACCTGCTGGGTAGGGGCATGCAGATCGTGCTCGACCCCGGAACCCCCAACGCGCGCACGCTGCTGAACGTCCCCAACTACGACTTCAACTATCAGCGGTCGTACACCCTCAGCACGCCGGTCCTCACCAAACCCGGAGACAGGATAGGGGTCACCTGCACCTACGACCCGACCCTGCGCCAGGAGTTGCCCGCACTGCGGAAGCTCCCGCCCCGCTATGTCACCTGGGGCGACGGGTCCTCGGACGAGATGTGCCTGGCCCTGGTGCAGACCGTGAAGGCGCCGACCAACGCCTGATCCCCCCGCCGGGGCAACAGCCGGGGGCTTTCGCCGCGCGCCGTGCCGGTGAGCAAGCCTCAACCGCCGTCGGGGGGGGTGAGGACCGCCACTAGCTCCACGTGCTCGGTCATCGGGAAGAGATCGAAGGCGCGCAGCGAGGCCATCGACCATCGGGCGTCGAGCAGGACCCGCAGGTCGCGGGCGAACGAGGCCGGATCACACGAGACGTAGGCGACCGCCCTCGGCGCCGGCTCGAGGGCACTGATGGCCCGGGTCACGGCCAGTCCGGCTCCCTGGCGCGCCGGGTCGAGGACGATGACATCCGGCGACCCGAGCCGGTCGGACACCACCGACCCGGTGACCTCGGACCTGACGATCTCCACCTGGTCGAGACCGGTGGCGTTGCGAACCGCGTCGGCGCAGGCCCGGCCGCTCCGCTCCACCGCCACCACCGACCCGTTGGGTCCGACGGCGTGGGCCAGCGGCACGGTGAACAGCCCTGCTCCCGCGTAGAGATCGGCCACCCGCTCTCCTGCCGCCGGCACCACCGCTTCGAGCACGCACCGGGTGAGGAGGGCGGCCCCGGCCGGGTGGACCTGCCAGAACACGCCCGAACTGACCTCGAACCGGTGGCCGAGGACGGTGTGGAGGACCCGGTTCGGCTTTCGGACCGTCCGGCCGTCCACCACCAGGCCGGCCTCCACCACCGGGCGGCCGGCCAGGCCTGAGCGGCCGGTCTGGACCGATACCACCGCCTCGCCTCCATCCGGCGGGGCAGTCACCTCCAGGTGGTGCGCCCCCTTCCACCGGACCGCGCCCACCCCCACCCGATTGACGGCGTGGATGGCGATGGGGCACTCGGCCACCGGCTCGATGGCCCGGGAGCGGTGCCGCCGGAGGCCGGTGCGACCGGCCCGATCGACGGCGAATCGGACCCGAGTCCGCCACCCCAGTCCCTCCGGGGCGCCGGGGGCCTCCTCTACCTCCACCTCCCGATCGATCCCCGCCAGCCGTCGCAGCTGCTCACAGATCAGGGCGGCCTTGAGCAACCGCTGGGCCGGCAGCGAGGCGTGCTGCCAGTCACAGCCCCCGCACCGGCCGGGGCCGGCGTGGGGGCACGGTGCCGGGACCCGGTCCGGCGAGGCTTCGAGCACCTCGACGGCATCGGCCCGGAGGAACGAGGACGCCTCGGCGGTCACCTCGGCCAGCACCCGCTCCCCGGGGAGGGCGTGCCGCACGAAGACCACCCGGCCGTCCTCCGCCCGGGCCACGCATCCGCCCCCGGCGGCCATCGCCCCGGTCACCAGCTCGGCGGAGGTGCCGACGCTGCGCCGGACCACCGGCGCAGTCAACCCGGTCGACTCCGGCTGGGTGGGTCCCGCGGAGGATGTCATGGCTCCGGCTTAGCATCCCGGGCCGCCGGGCCGACCCGCCTCGGCGGGGTCCCGGTCCCGCTTCGCAGGGTGATTGTCCCCGAGGGCGGACGTGGACGGTACGGTGACGCCCACGACCGGGCTGATCTTCGGGCCCGCCCGACCAGGGGGATGAACCAGTGGAACTGCACGAGGCGCTCTACACCACCCGGGCCATGAGAAGGGTGCGTCCTGACCCCGTCCCCCTCGACGTGCAGGCCAAGATCCTCGACGCTGCCATCAGGGCCCCCACCGGTGGGAATGCACAGAACTGGCGGTTCCTGCTGGTGGACGACCCGGAGGTGATCTCGCAGATCGGACCGCTCTATCGCCACAGCATCGAGCAGCTGTGGCTGACCATCTACGCAGACCGCCTGGCGGCAGCGGCCGAGGACCCCGATTCCGAGGAGAGCGTCCAGATGGTCAAGGTCCAACGCTCGGCGCAGTGGTTGGCCGACCATTTTGAACAGGTGCCGCTCTATCTCTTCGGCTTTGTGCAGGCCGACCCCACCGGAGGATCCATCTTCCCGGCGGTCTGGAGCGCGCAGCTGGCCGCCCGGGCCGAAGGGGTCGGGAGCTCGCTGACGGTCGTCCTCGGTGTCTTCCATCCCGACGAGGTCTTCGACATCCTCGGCGTCCCCCGCGACAAGCATTGGTTGATGGCCTGCTGCGTCAGCTTCGGCTACCCGACGGGGAGGTGGGGAGTGGCTCCCCGCCGACCGGTCCAAGAGGTCTCCTACCGGAACCAATGGGGATCCCCGGTCGGGTTCGAGTTTGACCAGCCTCTCTGGTCGCCCGGTTAGTCCGTCCTCACACCGGTTCGCACAGCCGGTAGCTCACCGGTGCGTACGGTTCCGCTGTGCCAGCTGCGGGACAGCGAACTGTCGTTGAACCCGTAGCGTCAGGGCGGGATCCGAAGAAACCCCAGCCGGACGTCAATGTTACAATCGCTGGTCCGAATCACGCGGCTGTAGCTCAATGGTAGAGCCTCAGTTTTCCAAACTGATGACGAGGGTTCGATTCCCTTCAGCCGCTCTCGACTGCCAGCCCCTCAACGGGACTCCGAGGAATGTCGGATCTCCTTCGCATCGCTCCATCCCCTCGAGGAAACGCGCCTCCGGGCTTCCCGGGCCGGGTCGCTTCGTTGTCTACGGGCTTGGAGCGGAGTGGGCCTCAACAAGCGCCTGCACTACTTCGGGATTCGCTCGTTTCCATCCGGAGTTGGGTGACGAGTCGGCTGAACAGCTCCTTGTCGGCAGCCCAATCGTCACCCAGTAACTGCCTGTGCCGGGAAGGTGGTCCTGACTGACGATGGGGTCAGTGCTGGAGGAGACGCTCAGGCCGAGGACGCAGAAGGGAAGGGGAATCCCCTGAATGGGAGATACCCGCTGCGCAGTGACAACGTGGGTACCACTCCCATCGACGCTCGTGGGTGATGCGACGCCAGGAGTCGGGAGTGGGACATTACCCGCAACCCAGGCGAGGCCAGGGCGCTCTTGATTCAGGGCGGCCACTGTGAGCTCCCCGTCCGGGATGCCCTGATCCTTGGCAACCCCATCTGCCACGGCCGCGGCTCCGGCACCATTCTGGTCAAACACGTGGTCGAGGTTGGAGAACCCCTGTCCGAGACGACTCAGCTGGAGGGTCATCGAGAGAACGCCCAGGGCACAAAATGCCGCAACCACCCCGAGGGCGATCCCCACGGTCACCCACCTCTGCCGCCGCCTCCGTCTCGCCGATCGAAAGAGAAACCGATGCGGGCCCAAGATGGGCGGCTCGGCAGGTTGGGCAACAAACGTCATCGGTGCCCTGGCCGTTCGGGGGCCATAGAGCTACTATGACTAGTACCATGATCCGTGTCAAGGTCGATCGCACCGAAGTCACCCCACTGCACGATCAGGTGGCGGCGGAAATCCGTCGGGCTATCGCCGATGGGGAGGCCGGTCCCGGTGAGCGCCTGCCCCTTGCCAAGGACATGGCCGCAGTCCTCGAAGTCAACAAGAACACCGTGCTCCGTGCCCTGCGTCTCCTCCGTGATGAGGGGCTGCTCGACTTTCAACGAGGCCGAGGAATCACCGTGGCCGGAACTCCCGAACGCAGTGTTGTCGTGAAACGGGTGCGAGAACTGGTCGAGTACTGCCGCACCCAGGGATACCGACCCGATGAGGTCGTGCAGATAATCGAAGGCCTGTCCTAACTGTCCGGACCCCGCCTCGTTGGGGCCCCGATAGAGATGACTGAGGAGGCGTGTCGACGGCATCCTCGCATCTGCCCCGCCGTTCTCCCAAACCGTGAGGCGTGGCGCGGCGACCAGGTTCGCCCTCACCAGCTCCGTGCGGGGTGGGTAGGACCGACGAGCGGGTGCTCCTGCCTCGTCAATCCTCTCAAGATGGGGGCACCGAGAGCCGATACTGCAATGGCAGATCTCGGCCAGCTCTCGATGCTGCTGGGCGACTTGGACAATTAGGGATGGCGAGCGAAGTCGATGGCCTGTAGACGATGAGGACGCCCTCCCTGTCCGATGGTGATCTTTTCATTGGCCGAAAGGGCGCTCTGACGCGCGGAATGGAGCGGATGAGGGGCTCGTCGCTCCGGTCGCACCCATCGGGTCGGCGGCTCAAACACGACGAGAGCGAAGCCGAACGGCTGCACGAACAGCGGGACCGGCTCATACGCGTCACCATCGCCAACCGATCCCTGGAGACGCACTTTCAGCCCATAGTCGATCTCAGAAGCGGAGAGGCGGTGGGGAGCGAGGCGCTGGCCCGTTTCGCCCAGCCACCGGTTCGACCCCCCGACGTATGGTTCGCCGAAGCCGCATCTGTCGGCCGCGGCATCGAGCTGGAACTCACCGCCTTGGACATGGCGCTGGAGCAACTCCATCGGCTCCCGGCCCACCTGTACCTCTCACTGAATGCGTCGGCCGAAACGATCGTGTCTGAGGAGTTCAGGGCGATTCTGGCAGGTGTTCCCGCCGAGCGGATCGTCCTCGAACTCACCGAACACACCCCGATCGACGACTATCTACGCTTCGGCCGGAGCATCCAGGACCTGCGATCGAGAGGCGTCCGACTGGCCGTGGACGACGCAGGCGCCGGCTTCTCCAGCTTCCGCCACATCCTCGATCTCCATCCCGACGTGATCAAGCTCGACATCGGCCTTACCCGGGGCATCGACAGGGATCCGGCGCGCCAGGCCCTCGGGCGGGCACTCCTCACCTTCGGTTTGGAGACCTACAACACCACGATCGTTGCCGAAGGCATCGAGACCGAGGGTGAGTTGGCCACATTGCGCTCCTTGGGCTGTCCCAGTGGCCAGGGCTTCTTTCTGGGTCGGCCCAGTCGACTTCCGACTCTGCGGCCGGTGCCCACTGTCCCTGTTCCCCTGTTGGTTCCCGAACTAGAAGCATCGTCGGCTGAAGCGATCGGGACTCGCCGAGCTGCAGACCTGAGTGGAAGCCCGCTCTAGGCGCGCTCCCGACGAGTCCGCTGTTCGTCAGTGGGACTTCAATGAGCTTCGTCGCATGCACTGGGCCCTCCGCCCTGACGCCTGAGGCGGCTCTGATGATGCGCCGGCAAGTGCCTGGTTCAGGGCCTGGTGCCCCGCATCGCGAGCCTCAGGTGAGAGCCCCGATGAGACGGCGGGCCTCCCCGGCGCATCGGACGAGGAAGGGAATCACCGGCGCCCACCAGGCGAACGCCTCTTCGATGGGGCGCCGGTTCAGCGCACTGCACCGATCGAGGGCGGCTCGGAGCATGGCCGGGGCGATCCAGGCGTACTTGGCGGCGATCGAGGCCCTCATGGCCAGGTCCAGGACCTCGGCGGAACCGGTCCAGCCACTATCCCGTAGTCCGGAGAGGTAGCCCTGGAAGACCACCTCGTAGAGGTCGTCGATGTGCTCCGGTCGGACATGGAAGTCGAGCACCGAGTCCGGGACGAGATTGCCGGCGTCCTCTCCGATCGCACCGATGCCGACGAACGACCAGTCGATCAGGATCGTCTCGTCGTCCCGGCCGAAGAGATTTGCCGGATGGAGGTCGAAGTGGCACACCGTCTGCGGAGTCCGCTCCAGGGCCGTGACGAAGGGCTCCTGTTGGCGGCGCATCTCGAGGAGCGGGAGGGCCAACGTATCGGGAAGCCAACGTCTCGCCAGAGGCGTCGCCCAGGCGGCGGCGTCCCTGAGGAGTGGGATGTCCGCATCCCGCTGGGTCAGATAGGCCCGAAGCCACCTCCTGCTCAGCCACGGCTCCTCCGGCAGGCTCCGCCCGACAGCGAACTCACCCTGGGCACGCCCCAGGTGGCGGGCTGACTGCCCGTAGCGCGCCGTCGGCCAGCCGGTCGCGGCAGAAGCGGATTGCAGGTCTTCGATCCAGAGCGCCACGTTTCCATCCGATCGCTCAGCGATCAGATGGCACGTCGGAGCCCGCAGTCCTCCGGCAAACGACGAGAGGAGCGGGGACTCGTAGACGAGGGCCTCTCGGCGCCAGTAGTACCAGTGGTCGGCCTGCTCCCCGGTCCGCCAGTTGGGGTGCCCTGCCTTGCCCTGACCGATGAGTTTGACCACGACGGACCACTGGTCGGCGTGGACCCGCCAGATCCCGACGGTGGCCGAGGCGACCGGATCATGGAGCTCGTCGCAGTTCCAGCTGCCGACCGCACGCGATCCGGTCAGCCTCTGGACAACCTCGCGCAACTCAGCGTGATCCACCGCCACCGCTTCGGACTCTACGGGATCGGACGTGGATCACGTCATGGCCATGACCATGACCATGGGCCGTCGGCACGACCTCGGGCCTGGCCGAGAGCGGCCGAGGTATCCTTCTCTGCCATGGAGAGCGACGGTATCGCCGTAGCGGATCGGATCCTGATGGACGACCTTCTCACCCGCTACGCCACCGCCATTGACAGTCTCGACTGGGATCTGCTCGACACCGTATTCACGAATGATGCCCGTCTCGACTACCGGTCGGCGGGTGGCATCGAGGGAACCTACCCCGAGGTCCGCCAGTGGCTCGCCAGCGTCCTTCCCACGTTCCACCTGACCCAACACCTGGTGGTGAATCGTGAGTTCGGCAGCGGCCCCGATGGGATCTGCGCCAGATCATGTTTCCTCAACACCAACCGCCTCGAGGTCGGCGGCAGGCCATGGCTGTTCACGGTCGGCGGTCGCTACCACGACCAACTTGTCAATACTCCATCCGGCTGGCGGATAGCAGAGCGGATCGAGCACACACTTTGGTGGGACAACCCGATGCCTGGGCTGCCGGAGGCCCCTTATCCGATGGCAGAGTCACCGGATGGATAACTCAGTGGAACAGCGTGGCATGTCGCTCCCAGGCCACTTCGGGCGGGATGTCCTCGTAACAGTCGACCCACCTCTGGCACTGGGCGCAGTACACGCTCACACAGTCGTCCGATCGGGCCACCGAGCCGTCCGCCGGAGTGAGAGCGTGGGTCTCGGATCCAGGCCGCGGCCGCGTGAAGTCAACCGCGGGTCCCCGGATGACGGTCATCTCTGGCTTGTCGATGTGGCGTGGCATCGCCGGCCTTCCGAACCACAATTCCGATCCCCCAACGGAGGAACGACCCAATCGGGCCTGAACTTGAGCTATTTGTCCGTCGAACCGGCCCCCGGGGCCTGCGCCTCGGGATCACTGGTCGATGGTCCCGGACACCTCCGCAGCCGGGACGCACACCGACCCGCTCGACGGCCCACCCTCCCGGTCCGGTGGGCGACATCCCGCCACCCGCGCTTCGTCGTAGGCTGTCCCGTGCACGGCTCGGCACAGGGGGGATCGTGGTGACCGATTGGCTGCAGGCATTGAAGAAGTGGACGAGCTGGCTGGAGGGCCAGGCGACGCTGCCCGACAAGCAGTCGCGGATGAAGCTCGTCGGAGCGCTTGGGGTGGCGGCTGTCATGCTCATCGGCCTGGTGGCCATGGGCAGTGTGTTCGCTCCGAAGTCCCCGGTCCGTCACCACCCGGCGAGCGCGGCTCAAGTACCGCTCTTCTCCCCACCGGCTCCCAGCACGACAGTCCCGAACGCCGCGGTGCCGAGCACCACCGCGGTTCCGAAGACCGCCGCGGTACCGAGCACAGGGAGATCGCCAGCGGCCACGCCCGCGGCGGCTCGGGGAGTCCTGACCGCCTCCAAGCGGGGCCACTCCCACCTCAAAGGGAGAAGGACCAGAGCGAAGAGGAAAGTCGCCAGGCTCAGTCGGGTGAGACGTTGACCGGCACCCTGTGGTCCACTTCGCTCCGCCGGCCCGCGACAGTTCCGCACCGGGGTCCGGCACCTGCGCCTTAGGCTGGGGCCATGTGCGGACGGATCGCTCTCTACGACGAACCCCGGAAGATCGCCGAGTGGCTCGACGCCGGTCTCGATCCGGATCTCGCCGACGGATGGACCCCCAGCTGGAACGTCGCCCCGACCGACCCGATCCTCGGTGTCGGGGTGGGCCGGGCCGGTGAGCGAATGCTCAGTACCTACCGGTGGGGCCTGGTGCCCCGGGGTGCCAAGGACACCGGCTCCATCAAGAACACGTTCAACGCCAGGGGCGAGACTGCGGCGATGAAGCCCGTCTTCCGTTCTGCCTTCAGGCGGGGCCGGATCCTGGTGCCTGTGGGTGCCTTCTACGAATGGGAGCGGGAAGGCAAAGAGAAGCAGCCCTTTGCCTTCACCCGGGCCGACGGGGGCCCACTGGTTCTAGCGGGGCTGCGCGAGAAGGGGCGGGCTGACGACGGCACTGAATTGCGGAGCGCCACGATCATCACCACCCAGGCCGGGCCCGACATGCCGATCCACGACCGCCAGCCCGTGGTCCTCGAGCCGGAAGCATGGGAACACTGGCTCGATCCCGCCGTGACCGATCGCGATGAACTGAAGTCGCTGCTCGGCGCCGGTGTCGAGGGGACCCTCGTCCGCCGCCCGGTGAACCGTGCCGTCGGGAACGTGCGGAACGACGGACCGGAGATGCTGGTGCCCGAGGGCGTGTGAACCGGACGTCGACTTCGCAGGAGCCACCGGGCGGTGCCACAGAGTGCCCGGTGTCGCCTGCTGGCCTAGAGTGACGCCCGTGTCAGGCGTCGGTTTTGCGCCGGACAGCCCGGATCGGATCCAGTCGGGGGAGGTGGAGCGGTGATCGAACTGCCCGAGGTGATGCCGGCGGCCGTCTACCGGCGCCCCGGCGAGGTCGTGGTGGAGGAGCGACCGGTACCGCGCCCCGGCCCCGGCGAGGTGCTCTTGGAGGTGGACCACTGCGGCATCTGCGGCTCGGACATCCACATGCTGCTCGAAGGCTGGGGTGACAAGCCGGGTCTGGTGGCCGGCCACGAATTCACCGGGACCGTCGTCGCCCTCGGCGAGGGGGTGGACGGCTGGGGCATCGGTGAGACGGTGGTGGAGGGCACCTCGCCGAGGTGTGGGCGGTGCCGCCGATGCCTGGAGGGGAAGCCCTCTCAGTGCGAGGACCGGGAGGGATCGGTGACCGACGGCCACGACGGCGCCTTCGCCCGCTACGTGCTGGTGCGGGCGGCCTCCCTCCTCCGGCTCCCGTCGGGGCTCACCGCGCGCCAGGCAGCCCTGGCCGAGCCGCTGGCGGTGGCCCTCCACGGGATCACCCGGTCGGGCGCCGGTCCGGGTGACACGGTGATGGTCATCGGAGCGGGGCCCATCGGGGCCCTCTCGGTCGCCGCCCTGGTGGCGGCCGGCATCGGGCCGGTCACTGTCGTGGAGCCCGGTGAGCGGCGCAGGCAGTTGGCCCGGGACCTGGGTGCCGCCGAGGTTCTGGACCCGGCCGACCTCGAGACCTTTGCACCCTGGGAGCCAGAGCGGATCTCCGAGCGTGCCGTGCACGTGGTGCTCGAGTGCTCGGGCAAGAAGGCGGCCATCGAGACGGCGTTCCACCAGCTGCGCCGCGGCGGCACCCTGGCCCTGGTGGGGGCGGGCATCGACCATCCGGCCTTCGACCCCAACCGCTTCATCCTCAACGAGCTGCACGTGGTGGGCAGCTTCGTCTACGACAAGGGCGGCTTCGAGCGCGCGCTCGAGCTGCTGGCCTCCGACGGCTTCCCCACCGAAGCGCTGATAGAGGCGGAGGACGTACCCCTCGACCGGCTGTCCGACGCCTTGGCCGGTCTGGCCGCGGGCCGCTACGCAGGCAAGGTGATGGTGGTCCCGCACCTGTCCGACGGGGCAGTGGCCGTGCCCCTCACCGACGGAGGTGAGTGATGGCCCATCCCTACTACCCCACCGGCAACCCGCGCTTCAACCATGTAGCCATGAGCCTGCCGGCAGACCTGCTCGACCAACACAATCGCAACGACATCTGCCGATTCTGGAGCGAGGTATTCGGGTTCGACGAAATCGAGGTCATGACCGAGGACCGCCACCGGCTCATCCTGTCGTGCGTCCACTGGGACCAGTTCATCTTCCTCATTGCCGAAGACGACCCGATGCGCTGCCCCCGCATGGACCACTTCGGCTTTTCGGTGGGGTCGATGGAGGAGCTGCAGGGGGTGCAGGACCGGGCCACCTCCTTCCACCAGGGCGACGACCGGGTCGATCTCATCGATCTGCACATGGACGACCAGGAGGTCGTCAAGATCCACTCGCTCTACGTCCGGTACCTGCTGCCCATGATGTGCGAGGTCCAGTGGTGGGAGTTCGCGGCGTGAGCTCCACCCCTGGCCCCGGGGGCGAGATCCCGCTCCGGGTCGGAGTCTTCATCCCACAGGGGTGGAAGCTCGAGTACGCGGGATGGAGCGGTCCCGACGCCTGGGGACGATCGGTGGAGCTGGCCCGACTGGCCGAATCGCTGGGATACGACGACCTGTGGGTGTACGACCACGTCGAGACGGTGCCCCGGCGCGAGGCCACCCACGTGTTCGAGGCCTTCACCATGCTGGCGGCGATCTCGCAGCAGACCTCGCGGGTGGGCCTGGGCCAACTGGTCACCTGCGCCTCCTACCGCAACGCCGGGCTGCTGGCCAAGGAGGCGGCCTGTATCGACGTCTATTCGGGCGGCCGGCTCATCCTCGGCCTGGGGGCGGGGTGGTTCCACGAGGAGTACCACTCCTACGGCTACGACTACCTCTCCAACCCGTTGCGCCTGGCGGTCCTCGACGAGACCCTCGAGGTGGTCCGGCGGCTGTGGACCGAAGAGACGGTCACCTTCGACGGCGACCACCTCCACTTCGACGGGGCCTACTGCGATCCCAAACCCGTGCAGCAGCTGCCGCCGGTGCTGGTGGGAGGGGGTGGTGAGAAGGTCAATCTGCGCATCGCCGCCCGGCGGGCCGACCTCACCAACTGGCAGGTGGGCCTGGCCGACTTCGAGCGCAAATCCGGATTGCTGGAGCGGTACTGCGAGGAGATCGGACGGCCCTTCGCCGATATCACCAGGACCCACGGCCCCGATTGTCGGCTGTTCGACACCGAGGCGGAGACCCTCGCCTGGTGCGAGTCCGAGGGCGGGGGCGATCTCTGGGGAGGTACGCCGACCGGGCGCTACCTGGCCGACAACCTGGTCGGCACCGTCGACCAGGTGATCGACAAGACCCAGGCCTTCGTGGACGCCGGGTGCCGCGGGCTCATCCTGTGGCTGCGCGACTACCCGGGCGACGACACCCTGCGGCGGTTCATGGCCGAGGTCGTGCCGGCCCTGAAGGTGCCCTAGGCACCGGGCGATGGCTCCATCAGCCGACGGGAGGCTCGGGCGGGCCGACGTGGTCGTGCTCCCCGACACTGCGGCCATGGCCCGGGCCGCGGCCGCCGAGGCGGTCGATGTGCTGGGCGCGGCGGTGGCCCGGTACGGGGTGGCCCACGCCATGTTCGCCACCGGCAACTCCCAGTTCGCCTTCGTCGACGCCCTCATGGCCCGGTCCACCGAGGTGCCATGGCCTGACATCGTCGTCTTCCACATGGACGAGTACATCGGCATCGGCCCCGATCATCCCGCCAGCTTCCAGCGTTGGATCCGCGAGCGGATCGAAGAGCCCGCCCGACCCCGGGCCGCTCACTACCTCCAGGGGCTGGCCCCTCCTGACGCCGAGTGCGAGCGCTACGCGCACCTCCTCGACACCCACCCGCTCGACCTCTGCTGTCTGGGCATCGGGGAGAACGGCCACCTGGCCTTCAATGATCCGCCGGTTGCGGACTTCGAGGACGAACACGTGGTGAAGGTGGTGGTGCTCGACCAGTCCTGTCGGCGCCAGCAGGTCGACGAAGGGCACTTCGCCAGCGACGCCGAAGTACCCGCACGGGCGCTCACCGTGACCGTCCCCGCCCTGCTCCGGGCAAAGCGGGTCCTGGCCGTCGTCCCCGAAATGCGTAAAGCCGTGCCGGTACGGGCCGCGGTGGAGGGGCCGGTGACCACGGCGTGTCCGGCCTCCATTCTGCAGAGGACCCCACACGCAACGATCTACCTCGACCCGGATTCGGCGCAGCTGCTGTCCCCCGGTCCAGAGCCGCGGCCGGCCGGCTCCTGACCGTCGGGGTGGTCCCGAACCCCGACCTACCCGCGGGAGGTGGGTACGATCGTCGTGATGAGCGACGTTCGTACCGGGGCGTTCCCCTCTTGGCCCGACGGCTATCAGGCCCTGCAGCGTCTCAGCCTGGCCGTCAAGGCCTCTGGGCTCGATCCCGGGCTCCTCGAGCTGGTGAAGATGCGCGCCTCCCAGATCAACGGGTGTGCCTACTGCATCGACATGCACTCGAAGGACGCCAGGTCACAGGGTGAGTCGGAACAGCGGCTCTACGCGCTGAGCGCCTGGCGGGAGGCCCCGTTCTTCACCGATCGCGAACGGGCGGCGCTGGCGCTGACCGAGGCCGTGACCCTGATCGCCCCGGGACACCTCCCGGCGTCGGTGGTCGATACGGCCGCCTCGGAGTTCACTCCCGAGGAGCTCACCAGGCTCCTCTATCTCATCGTCGAGATCAATGCCTGGAACCGGCTGGCCATCACCACGGGCTCTCCCGAGCCCGGCAGCTACCGTCCGATCGGGTCCTGAGCCGTTCACCGGCCTGCTCCCGGCGGGGAGTTGGTCCCGAGGTGCTGCTCGAGGAACGGGTAGGCGCGGACACCGTGCCATTGGTGCTCGCCGTCGAACACGTCGTGCACGAGGAGCCCTTCGGCTCCCAGGTGCCGGTAGACCCGGCGCAGCCGAGCCACCGCCTCCTCGGCGGCGGCCAGGGGGAAGATGAGGTCCTTCCTCCCGGTCTCGACGAGCAGCGGGCGGGGGGCGACCAGGGCGCCCAGATCCACGTGCTCCATACGGCCGAGCATCCCGGGCAGGACCTGGGAGCCGCACATGTTCCAGGGGACCTTGTGGGCTTCGGCCCACGAGGAGAAGTATCCGCTGACCACGGCGGCCGCCACCCGGGTGTCGATGGCGGCGAGGAACAGCGTGAGCGTGCCGCCGTAGGAGAGGCCTGCCGCCCCCATTCGCGACGGGTCCACCAGTGGATGCGCCTCGAGCACGTCGAGGGCACGGGAGAGGTCCCAGAGGTTCTGGGTGAGCGGACTCCAACCCCCCATCACCTGGTGGACCAGGTTGGTGTCGCAGGCGTAGTGGTCGGGCGGGTTCCAATCGGAGCGCTCGCCGAAACAGCGCATGTCCGGGGCCAGCACCACGTGGCCGCGCCGGGCCAACTCGGCCGCGTAGGCGTCGCCGGGAGCGGCCTCGGGGTCCAGACCGCACACCCGGGACTTGCCGGGTCCGTGCCCGTGCAGGGCCAGCACCGCTGATCCAGGCGACCGGCGGTCATCGGGCACCAGGAGATAGGCGGGCACCGACATGGTGTCCTCCGTGTCGAACACCAGCCGTTGTCGCCGGTAGCCGTCGCACTGCTCTTCTTCGGTGACCTCCAGTTCCAAGGGGACCCTCCGGGGCCACGGCGCCAGGGCCCGCTGAAGCCGGCGGCGCACCCGGTCGAGCCACGCCGTCAATGTCGACAGGTCGTCGACGGGCAGGGCGTCTTCCTGCTCGGTCGTCATGAGACGGCTGACCACCTGGAACCACGGTGAGAAGTTGCGCCGCACGGGGGGCAGCTGTGTCATCCTCGTCCGACCTCCGGTCCGCGGCACCCATCGCTCTGGTGGGCCCGGGGCTCAGGTTGCCACATCGGTCCGCTGTCCCGGTCGACCCGAAACAGGTCGGCGACCGGCGACGGGCCGGCGAACGGCCGGAGCGGCGGTGGCCGGGCCCGGTGGCGGTTGAGAAGCCACGGGCCTTGGGGCACTATGGGGCATGGTGAGGATCCCGTGACGGTGGCCACCGAATTCGCCATCAACCCCCTGTCCCCACTCATAGGGGCCGAGGTGCACGGCCTCGATCTCTCGGTCCCGCTGAGCGGGCAAGCGGTGGCTGACGTCCGTCTCGCCCTCAACACCCACCACGTGATCTTCTTCCGTGACCAGGAGCTCTCCCCCACCCAGCAGGCGGACTTCGCCCGCCAGTTCGGCGTGGTCACCGAAGGCCACCCGGTCCTCCCGGCCACCGAGGAGAACCCGGAGGTGCTGCTCATCGACAGCCGCGAGGACCGGGCCAGCTGGTGGCACACCGACGTCACCTTCCTGCAGGCTCCCGCCTTCGGCTCGATCCTGTACATGCTGGCCGCCCCCGAGGTGGGTGGCGACACGGTTTGGTCCAGTCTGCAGGACGCCTACGACCGGCTGGCCGAACCGGTCCGGGCCATGTGCGAGACGCTGATCGCCGTCCACTTCGATCCGTGGTTCGCGGCCGACGTCGATGCCCGGGGCGGTTACCAGTGGAACGGCGAGTTCCACGAGAAGCTGCTTCCCGCCGTCCATCCGGTGGTGCGCACCCACCCCGAGAGCGGCCGCAAGGGGCTCTTCGTGAACCCCCAATTCACCCAGTCGATCCTCGGGCTGTCGAAGAACGAGAGCAGCGCCATCTTGGAGATGCTCTACCGTCACTGCCAACAACCGGAGCTCACCTGCCGGTTCCGGTGGCGCCCCGGTTCGATCGCCTTCTGGGACAATCGGGCCACCCTGCACTACGCACTCGACGACTACGGCGATGCCACCCGCATCGCCCGCCGAGTGACCCTGCGGGGTGACGTCCCCTACGGCCCGGCCATGCCCCCGCGCTGAGAGGTCCGGCTACCCTCCGGGGATCGCGGGCCCCGGGGACGTCGCCGGTGCGGCGCCGGAGACGGCCAGCGCCTCGTCACTGGCCCCCAGATAGGCGGCCAGGGCCCGCGGGTCGTGGCGAACCTCGGCGGGTGTGCCCGACGACACCACCGTGCCCGTCTCCATCATGACCACCTTGGTCGACAGCTCGAACACCAGGGGCACGTCGTGCTCGACCAGGATGATGGTGGTGTCGGCCACCTCGTGCAACCGGCGCAACAGGGGGACGAAGGCCTCGGCCTCGCGCTGGGCGATCCCCGCAGTGGGCTCGTCGAGCAGCAGCAGGCGGGGCTGGGCGAGCACGATGGACGCCAGGTCCACCACCCGTCGGGTGCCGGTGGAGAGGTGGGCAATACGGTGGTGGCGGAACCGCTCGATGCCGAACGCCCCCATCACCTGGTCCAACGCGGCGCGCTTGGACCGCTCCGACCGGCGGGCCCACGGCATCTGCAGCGTGGAGGAGAGGACGCCCACCGGGCTGAGGGCGTCCTGTGTGAGCAGCAACACGTCCTCCACCCGCAGCTCGGGAAACAGCCGGCAGTCCTGGAAGGACCGGACCACGCCGAGGGCGACCCGTTCCTCGGGCAGGTACTCGACCAGGCTCTCGCCGTCCAGCCGGACGGCACCGGAATCGGGAGTGACCAGTCCGGAGATGACGTCGAGCATGGTCGTCTTCCCCGAGCCGTTGGGACCGATGAGGCCGACGATGGATCCCGGCTCCGCGCAGAGGTCGGCCCCGGCGACGGCCTGCAGGCCCCCGAAGGCCACCACCACGCTGTCGACCTCCAGCCGTGCCGGTCCCGAGGCTTCGCGACCGGCCCCCGACCGGCTCATCCCGCCGCCTCGCCCAGGACCGGGCCGAGGTCGCTTTCCCGGTGCCCGGCGGCCGGTGGGGCGTCCCGTCCGCCACCCATCCACCCGAGTCCGAGGGTGACCAGGTCCCCGAACCGGTGGAGGAGCTCGGCCAGCCCGCCGGGCAGATAGAGGATGAAGGCCAGCAGTCCCAGCCCACTGGTGAGGAATTGGATGGTGGGTGTCGCCCCGAACATGGCGGGGAGGCCGACCAGGTAGAGCGCTCCCAGCACCGCGCCGGCGATGGAGTCGAGCCCGCCGATGACCACCATGGAGACGACCAGGATGGAGAAGGTCGGGTCGAAGGTGGCCGTCGAGAAGCGCTCGGTGGCGAAAGCCAGGCACACGCCCGCGTACCCGGCCATGAATCCCGAGAGGGCAAAGGCCAGCACCTTGCTGCGGGCCAGCGGAATGCCCATGGCGCCCGCCCCCGGCTCGTTGTCGCGCACCGAGATGAGCCGCCGGGCCACCCCGCGGTCGCGCCACACCCTCACCATCAGCACCGATACCACCAGGACCCCGAGTGAGAACCAGGCGAACGCCCGTTCCGACCCGAGGCTGATCCCGAGCAGGCTCGGCCGGGCGATGAGGGTCGACTGGGGATTGGGCAGACCGGTGCACAGCCTCCGGTTGAGCACGGGGAGGTTCCAGCAGGGGGTGGCCAGCACCGACCCCATGAACCAGACGCTGAAGGCGAGCGTGCTGACAGCCAGATAGAGGCCTCGCACCCGCAGGGCGGGCAGTCCCACCATCACGGCGATCACCGCGGTCACCGCACCGGCGAAGGGCATGAGGAGGACCAACGGCACACTGGTCCCGAGGTGGGCGGCCATCAGCGCCCCACAGGCGACCAGGCCGAACTGCCCGAGGGACACCTGGCCGGCCCAACCGGTGAGCACCGTCAAGGAGAGGGCCACCACGGCATAGATGCAGATCTGCGAGATCAGGAACGAACGTCCGGTGCTCACCACGAGCGGAAGGAGGGCGGCGGCGACCACCGCCAGCACCACCCCACTCCTGCCCACCCGGCGGCGGAGCGGTCCCTCGGCTGCGAACTGACGGCGCGAGCCCTCGAGCCAGCCGGAACGGTCCTCGACCCGCGGCCCGGTCCGCAGGGCCGCGATCCTCACCAGCAGCACCGCCAGGACGATGGCGAACAGGACGAGGTCGACCTGGCTGGTGCTGGTGAGGTTCCAGACCAGGATCGCCTGGACGACGCCGAGGACGACGGCCGCCACGAACGCCACCGTCAGGCTGGTCATCGCCCCCACCATGGCGGCGGTGAGCGCCAGCAGGAGCAGCTCCGGACTGAGCACCTGGGTGAGCGACGAGGTCTGGCCCGGCGAGGCGAGCACGGCGGTGAAGGCGGACAGGACGCCGGCCACCGTCCAGGCCACGGTGGAGGTGCGACGCACCCAGACTCCCGAGAGGCGGGCCGAGTCGGAGTTGTCGGCCATGGCCCGCATGGCCAGCCCCCACCGCGACCACTTGACGAAGGCCGCCAGCCCGATGGCGACGATCGGGGCCACCACCAGGGTGATCACCTGCCCGGAGGTGAACAGGTAGGTGCCGATGTGGAAGGAGACGCTGATCGGCACCGGAAACGGCCGGAACAGGCTCTTCGGGCGGATGAAGGGCAGGGCGGTGAAGACGAACAGGACCTGGCTCAGCCCGATGGTGGCCACCATGACCAGCATCCGCGGCCGGTCGAAGAGGCGCCGGAGCAGCAATTCGCTCAACCCCCCGACCGCCGCGGCCAGGGCCAGGGCCAGGGCCAGGGCGAACCAGTAGTTGAATCCGAAGTCGTAATAGCACTTGACCAGGAAGACCGCCGCCACCACCCCGAGTTGGCCCTGGGCGAAGTTGAGCACCCGGTTGGTCCGGTAGATGAGCACCAGGCCCAGCGCCAACAGCCCGTAATTCAGCCCGGTGACCACGCCGCTGACCAGGACGAAGCTGGGGACCGACACCGTCGCCCCGCTAGCCCAGCCCGGTGGCGGCCGCACCCAGGAAGACCGGGCGCAACAGGTCGCCGCGCTGGATCAGGTCGGCGGTCGGGCCGTCGAAGCGGACCTCGCCGCGCTCGAGGAAGAACGCCCGCTCGGCGAGGCTCATGGCCCGGTTCACGCTCTGCTCCACCAGCACCACCGTCGTTCCCTGCCGGTTCACCTCCCGCACGATGCCCATCAGCCGGTCGACGGCGAGCGGGGCCAGGCCGAGGGCCAGCTCGTCGATGAGCAGCAGCCTGGGTGCGGTCATCATGACCCGGGCCAGCGCCAGCATCTGCTGCTCGCCCCCGGACAGCGTCCCCGCCGACTGGTCGAGGCGCCCGCTGAGCTCGGGGAACCGGTCCATCGCCTCGTCGAGGGCCGACCGGGCCCGGGAGCCCTGGCGGTGCATGGAGTAGCCCCCCACCCGGAGGTTGTCCCGCACGGTGAGCCCGGGGAAGGTCATCTTCCCCCCCACCAACAGGCTGACGCCCTGGTCGATGATCTGCTCGGGCTCGAGGTAGGTGCAGTTGGTGCCGAAGATCCGGATCACCCCCCGGTGGGGGTGGTCCAGTCCCGACACCGCCCGCAACAGGGTGGACTTGCCGGCGCCGTTGGTGCCGAGGAGGGCCACGATCTCGCCCTGGGCGACCTCGAGGTTGACGTCGAACAGCACCTGGTTCGAGCCGTAGTAGAAGTCGAGGTTGTGGACCTGGAGGGCCGGCACGGCGCGACCGGCCTGGCGGCGCTTGCCCTCGGCGTGGCGCTCGAGGACGTCCTCGATGACCAGCGTGATATCGCGTTTCACGTGCCGGGACCCGATGTACAGGAGGATCCCGCCCACCGCGCAGACCGGCCCGATGAGGGTGAGGGCCACCGTCGGGCCGTGGAGGTACCCGGCGGCGTCACTGACCGCGCCGAGGAGGACCCCGCCGCCGAACGCGCCGAACACGAGCGAGTAGACGCCGAACATGGCGAAGCAGATGGTGCGCATCTCCGGCGGGGCGGTCGCCGCCAGGGTGAGGAAGATGCAGATGGCCAGCGGTGACACGGCCGCGTTGGCGAGGAACTGGAGCGTCACCACCATCCAAAGGCGCGGCATGTAGAGGGACGACACGTACAGGCCCCCGTAGGCGGTGATGCACACGGCGGCTATGACCAGCGGACGCTCCGGGGCCCGCCGGAAGTACCGGTCCCCCAGGACGTAGGCCACCGGGAGGCCGAGGAAAGCGGCGAGTCCGATGATCGAGTACACCTCACCGCGCTGGGCGGTGTCGAGGCCCCACCGCCGTACGAAGTAGAGGTTGCCGAACAGCGGGGCGCCGGTGCCGGCGAAGCCGAGGATGGCCACCGCCACCAGCTCGTAGTAGATGGAGCGGATCCGCAGCAGCCGGGTCACGGCCGAGCCCAGCAGCACCCGCGGCGCCTCGGCCTGCTGGGCGTGGAGGTCCATGCCCGAGGCCTTGAGGATGTGGCTCTGCTCGTTCTGCCCCTTGTCCGGCTCGCGCAGGGTGAACAGGGCCAGCCCGATGGGGATGCCGGCCAGGGCGACGAGCATGCCCCACCGCCAGCTGTGGGCCAGGGTGACGATGTAGGCGAAGACGAGGATGCCCACCGTCTGGGACAAGGGATCGGAGAGGTTGTGCCAGCTGAACACCCGGCCACGGGCCTCGGTGGGATAGGCGTCGGCGAGGTAGGAGTTGTGGACCGTGTTGTTCACCCCGTAGCCCACCGACGCCACCAGGTAGGTGAAGGTGAAGGCCCACACGTTGGGGGCGATGGCCATGAGGGGGGCGAAGACCGAGAAGGTGAGCAGGGCCACCCCGGCCACCACCTTGCGGCTGCCCCGGTCGGCCCACACCGCCAGGGGCACCGCCCACAGCAGTTGGGCCACCGAGGCCACGAAGGTCACCGCCCCGAGGGCGGCGTCGTGGATGTGGAACGAGTGCTCGAGGTTGGTGCCGATGATGGCGATGCCGTTCTGGAAACTACCGGGCACCAACGCCGCCGCGGTGAGGAGGACCAGGGGGGCGAAGCCGTGGCTGCGGAGGACCCCGAGGAGGGGCGGGGGCTTGCCCTCACCGGTCCCGGGCATCACCCCGATGTCGGCAACGACCTCGGGGTCGCGGCTCTTGGCGACGACTTCTTCCAGCAGTTCGTCGGGGACGGCGAAGTCGAACAGCACCTGGTCGGGCATGCGGACCTCACACTATCCCTGACGCTCCTGTCAGACACGGGACAGGGCCCCGGCGGGCTCAGCGGGCCCGGTGGCTCCCGAGGTGGACGCCGGCGGACCCCATAAGGAAGAGGAAATTGTCGACATAGAATTTCTCCCGGACGTCAGCGCCTGCATCCCCGAGCGACGCCTCGAACCGCTCGATGGGCCTGCGGCCCCCTTCGACATGGGGATAGTCGGAGGAGAACATGGCGAGGTCCTCGCCGCCCTGTTCGATGATCCAACCCACGTCCTCGGTGGGATAGGGCGTGAACCGCACCTGGCGGTGCACGTAGTCGGAAGGCCGCATCGAGAGGGCCCGCAACCGCTCCTCATGGCGGGCGAAGGCCTCGAAGGCCGACTCCATCTGGCGCAGCCAGGAGGGAACCCAGATGGCACCCTGCTCGATGACCCCGATCCGGAGCTGAGGGAACTCCTCCAGCACGCCGTCGAAGATGAGCGTGGCCAAGGTCTGGGCCGGCGGTGCGGGGATCCCCATGTAGTCCACGGAGCGGAAATTCTCGTCCCCGCCGTGGAAGTCGGGGGGGACGGGCAGGCCGTTGACGAAGTAGTTCGGGTCGATCAGCGGGCCGGTCCCCCCCACGTGGAACACGATGGGGATGCCGGCCTCTGCGGCCTGGGCCCATACCGGGAACAGATCGCGATGACTCGGCGAGAACGACGGCGGGCAGCCCGACGCCACCAACAGCGCCGCCGCGCCCTGCGAAATGGCCTCCTTGGTGGCGGCTGCCGCCCGGTGGGGTTCGACCAGTGGCACATAGCAGGATGGGAGCAGCCGGGGATCAACCGAGCAGAAGTCGAGCATGCCGCGGTTGTGGGCCCGCGCCGCGGCGTAGGCCAGACCGGGATCGGACGAGTGCTCGAGGTCGTGCAGGCGGCCGTTGTGGAACGTGTTGAAGACCAGTTGGCTGCTGAACCCGAGGAGGTCGAGCGCCCGGGACCGGTCGTCGGCGATGAATCCGCCGGTCGCCGCGAAGTTCTTGCGGGTCATGATCTCCTCGCCCTCCACGGCGCGGTACGCCTCAGAGGCGTGGACCTCCCTCAACCGGTCGAAGGATGCCAACAGGTCGCGCTGTTGCTCCTCGGGGCTGCCGGTCTGACGCAACTCGTTGCCGCTCGGGTACTCCAACACAGGCAGGGCGTCACGGAACTTCGACTCGGCATGGTCGCGCAGCCAGGTCGGCGTCTCCATGATGTGGGCATCGGCGTCATGGACGACCCGGCCCTCGACGTACGGCATCGGCCCTCCGTTCCCCGTGGTGGTGTGCGACACTTGGCACCGCAGATGCTAACGGCCGGCGAGTGGCATGGAACTCCAACCGGGGTGCCGGTGCCTTCCCCTCTCCTGTCTGGTGGCGAAGTGGTGGTCCACACCCGTGCCAGGAGCGTGCTCCACGACGGTTGCGGGCCACCTACATCCGGCGGCGAGGGAGGAGCACGGACATGCAGGTGATCATTCTGGGGAGTGGGAGCCCGCTCCCCCATCCCGAGCGGGCCGGTCCGTCGACACTCGTCCGTACGTCGGCGGGGGACCTGCTGTTCGACTGCGGACGCGGCGTCCTCATGCGCGCCGCCGCCGTCGGTGCGGCCGCAGGGTCGATCCGAGGGTTGTTCCTGACCCATCTGCACAGCGACCACATCACCGACCTCAACGACCTCTTCACCATGCGCTGGGCCATGTCGTTCACGCCCAATCCGCTTCCCGTGTTCGGCCCGGCGGGCACGGCCGCGCTGCTGCAGGCCACCGAGGCGATGCTGGAGCCGGACATCGGCTACCGGCTGGCCCACCACGACGATCTGCAGTGGCGGCCCTCCTCCACGGTCGCCGAAGTGGACGACGGCGTCATCTTCGAGGAGGGCGCCGTCCGGGTCACCGCCGCCCCCACCGATCACGCTCCCGTCCGGCCCACTGTGGGCTTCCGCGTCGACGAGGAGGACCGGTCGGTGGCCATCGCCGGGGACACCGTGCCCTGTGCGGGGCTCGACCGCTTGTGCGCGGGGGCCGACGTGCTGGTGCACACCGTCGTGCGGCGTGATCTGATCGAGCAGATCGGCCTGCCCCGCCTCGCCGACGTGCTCGACTACCACTCATCGGTGCAGGACGCCGCCCGGACCGCGGCGCGGAACAGCGTGCGCACGCTCGTCCTCACCCATCTGGTACCGGCGCCGGCGCCCGGGACCGAACAGGAATGGATCGACCAGGCCAAGGCCCACTTCGAGGGCGAGGTCGTCCTGGCCGACGACCTGGTGACGATCGACGTTCCCCACTGACCGCGTCCTCCGTGCCGGTCGTCGATGCCGACGCTCCACCGGCGAGGTGGTGGACCCACCACCGGCACACCCGGGAGTGCCCCGTCCCTGCCGGCTACCCCCGGCGAACGGGCGCCGCCCCGGGTATGGAGGGGACGATCAGCGGCCCCCGGGGCAGCACGCAGAGGCGGGCGTCCGGCCCCCGGCGGGCGAGCGCCTCGGCCACCGCTGCGGCCAGGTCGCGCACCGGCGTCATGAACCCCGAGGCAATGGCCTCGTCGGAGAGCCCGTCCGAGTACATCCAGACATCGGCGCGCCCGAGCACCCGACCCAGGATCTGCGCCTGCCACCCGTCCAGCTCCCCCGGTCCCCCGGCCCCGAGCAGCTGGTCGGCGCGCGAGGTGGACCGGAGGATGCGGGCGAAGGCACCCTGCGCCGGCAGCCCGTCCCCGCACGCGGCGGCCATGATGATGACGCCACCGTCGGCCACCACCCGTTCGGCGGCGGCCATGCCCTTCACCGACTGGTAGAGGTTGCGGTCGAGCGGATGGCCGCCATTGGTGGTGAGCACCACGTCGAAGGGACCGTCGACCACCTGGGTGACGCTCCGGGAGGCGAACGCGCAGGCCGCCCGGTGGCTGTCCGGGAGGACGCCGGTGAACACACCGGTCAGACGGCGCCGGCTGTCGATGGTCACATCGAGCGACAGGTCGGGCGGGCAAAGGGCGGTGGCAGCGCTGACGAACTCGTGGACGGGGTTGCCCTCAGTGACCAGCCACGTGGCATCGCCATGGGCGATCCGGGCCGGGCTGTGGGCCTCCAGGATCGTCGGCGTGGCCGCCAGCCCGGGGCAGGCCCCCTTCGGGCCGCCGCTCCATCCGGCGAAGAAGTGTGGCTCGACGAAGCCCGTCACGATGCGGAGGCCGGCCTCGACATAGCGGCGATCGAGCAGCACCGGCGTGCCCTCCACCTCTCCGACCGGGAGGTGGAGGCCGTCATCGGCGGCGTGGTCGTGGACCCGGTACCGGGAGACGACGTCGCGGCCGACCAGCGCCGCCATCTCCGCCGGTGTCGCCTGGCGGTGGGTGCCGGTGGCGCACAGCAGCTCCACCCGGTCGGGCCCGGCGCCGGCGGCTTCGAGCTCGGCCAGCAGTGGCGGCAGCACGGTGGTGTTGGGCATGGGGCGGGTGAGGTCCGGAAAGGCCACCACCACCGTGCCCGCGGGTCTACCCGCCTCCCCGACCAGGTCGCCCAGCGCCGGGCCCGACAGCGGGGCCCGGAGCGACCGGCGCACGGCACCCGTCTCATCGGCCAGTGCCGCCGGCTCGATCCCCTCGACCACCACCGAGTCATCGGGCACGAGAACGTCGAGCCCGCGGCTTCCGTAGGCCAGGGTCACCCGCACGGGGGCTCCCCCGGTCGGGTCAGGCCGACGATGGTCGCGGCCACCCGCTCCGCCCGCTCTCGCAATTCGGCATAGCCGTGGACGGCCGCCGGGTCGGGCTCGACCCGGACGGCGACGGGGTCGATGCCGTCGAGGTCGTACTCGAGACCGACCGCCGACGCCGCCAGCAGCGCCGCACCGGCCGAGGCAGCCTGGCCCGAGCGGCGACCCCGCGACCCGAGCCCGGTGATGCCGCCCAGCACGTCGAGCCATACGGGAATGGCGGCCCCGGACCCCCCGAGCGCCAACCCGGTGACCGCTGCGCCTTCCGGCCGCCGGGAGGCGATGGCCTCCAGGCACCGCCCCACCTCCCAGGCCACCGACTCGAAGGCGGCGCGGGCCAGGTCGCCCGGCCCGTGTGCCGGGGCCAACCCGACGAAGGCGGCGGCCGCCCCGGGCTGCCACCACGGGGCCCGGGCCCCCTCCAGCCAGGGGGTGGCCAGAACCCCGCGGGCACCGGGCGGGCTCTGACGGGCCAGTGTGGCCAGCTCGGGCGGCGGGCGCCCGGTCAGGGTGCCGAGCCATGCCAGCAGCGACCCGGCCGCCGACAGCCCCCCCTCGAGCAGCCATCCGTCCCCGGCCGCCCTCGAGACGACCACGCCCGGGGGCGGCGCCTCCGGCACGGTCCCCACCGGGACCGACACGTTGGCCGTCGTCCCCCAGCTGACCATGGGGACCGACTCGGCCGCCCCGGTGCCGAGCACCTCACAGGGCCGGTCTCCGGCGCCGATGACCACCGGCACACCGGCGGTCAACCCCAGCGCGGCGGCCGCCGGCGACTCGAGCCGCCCGGTGACCCGGTCCGAGGGGACGACCGCCGGCAGTCTCGATCGGACCACAGCCGCCAGGTCCTCGACCACCCGTCCGTCCGGCTCGTACAGGCCGGTGCGCGATGCCATGGTGACATCGGTGGCGACGGTCCCGGTGAGCCGCCAGGCGACGAGGTCCCGCGGGGCGAGGATCCAGGCGCTGGACTCGACCCGCCCGGGCTCGTGGGCCACCAACCATTCGAGCTTCGCCGCTACCGATCCGAGGTCGGCCAGGATCCCGGACCGGGCGGGAGGCCCGTTCCCGATTCCCGATGCAACCGTCGGCGCTTCGGATTCGGGAGTGGCCCGTCGGTCCGACCACAGGATCCCGGGCCCGAGCGCCTCCCCGTTGGCATCGACCAGTGCGAAGGTCTGGCGGGCACCCGTGCACCCGACCACGTCCACCGACCCGAGACCTCCCGGGGTCCGCCCCGCCAGCTGGGCACAGGCGTCGACGACCGACGACCACCACTCCGCCGGGTGCTGCTCCGACCGGCCCGCTGCGGGGTGCCGGGTGGCGACGGGCGTCCCGGCCAGGCCGACCAGTCCATCCCGGTCCCACAGGGCAGCCTTGGTGACGCTGGTGCCGGCGTCGACGGTGAGGATCACCTGCCGTGCACGATCTCGGCCAACTGGGCGGCCATGGCCGAAGGAGACGGCTCCTCGATGATGGCCCGGCCCATGGCCAGGCCGGCCCCACCGCCGGCCATGACGTCGCGGGCTTCGGCCAGCACCGGCTCCGTTCCTTGGCGGTGGGGCCCTCCGAGGAAGAGGACGGGAACGCCCACGCTGGCCACCACCCGGCCGACCGCCTCGATGCGGGCCGTTCCCCCCGGCTCGTCGGGAACCGGGACCTTGAGGAGGGGCGCGCCCAGGTCGTGGGCGATGGTGGCGGCCAGCACGATGTCGGCGGTGGCCCTCGACATCTGACCCTGGCGCCACATCACCGGCTCGATCAGGGCATCGAGGTGGGACGCCCTGGCATCCTCGAGTACCCGGCCCAGCAGCTCGAGTGCCGCGGCGCCGTGGTCGTCGTCCCGGTCGATGCGGGTCATGAGCTTGATCCCCGTCCAGCCGTCCGCCGCCGCCCGGTCCACGCTGGCCACCAGCCGGTCGTCCAGCTCGAAAGCGGACCCGGAGAGGCCAGTCCGGTTGATCGACAGATAGGTGCGCTGGTCAGCCCGGACGGCGCCGGCGTGGGCCAGGTCGGTCATGGGCTGCACCGTGGCCAGAATGCCGTCGCAGTGAGGCAGGGCCTCTCGCAGGGCGGTCACGTAGTCGGCGTACCGCTCGATGGTCGCCACCCCGCGGGCACGATGGTCGGCCGCCAGGACGAGGGCCGGAAAGCCGAGCCACCGGTCCGCGGCCACCGCCCCCCCCGTCACGCCAGCCCGGACAGCGCGAAGATGATTTTGGCCACTGCGGAGAAGTCCTCGCGGCCGTAGCCGGCGGCGGCGGCGGCGGTGAGCGCCTGGCGTGCGGTGGCCGCGGTGGTGAGGGGCACCCCCGCGCCGGCCCCGTAGCCGAGGGCGAGATCGAGGTCCTTGGCCATCAGGTCGGTCATGAACCCGGGGCGCCACCCGTTGGACGCCGGGCTGTCCGGCACCACCCCGGCCACCGGCAGGCGGGTCCGCACGGCCACGCAGTCACCGGTGGAATGGAGGAGCACGTCGTGGAACTTGGCCAGGTCGACCCCGGACTTGAGGGCCAGAGCGGTAGCTTCGGACGTGGCGAGCATCTGCGCCGCATAGATCAAATTGTTGCAGAGCTTGACCACCTGGCCCATTCCCGGGCCCCCGACATGGACGATCCGCCCGGCGAAGGGCTCGAGGGCGGGCCGGACCGCGTCCAGCGTCGCCTCCTCCCCGCCCACCATCAGGGTGAGGGTTCCCGCCTCGGCCCCGGCCGTTCCCCCCGACAGGGGTGCATCGAGGAAGGCGGCGCCTGCCGCACCCACCCGGTCGTGCTCGGCCCGGGCCACCTCCGGATCGATGGTCGAACAGTCCACCACCACCTGGTCGGCTCCGAGCTCCGGCAGCAAGGCACCCACCACCTCGGTGACCTGGGGCGAGCTCGGGAGGCACAGGATGACGATCCGACTGGCGGCGGCCACACCGGCAGGGGACCCACCGTCGGCGGCACCGAGGGCCACGGCGCGCTCCACCGGGCCGGGGCGGCGCGATGCCACCGTGACCTGATGACCGGCCTCGAGCAGATGGCGGGCCATGGGAAGGCCCATGGCCCCGAGACCGACGAAGCCGAGCTGCATGCGGTCCTCCTCGTTGGTAGTCGACCGTTCCCCGGCCGCGGTTGTGCTGGTCAGCGGGTGAATTCCGGCAGCCACGCCGCAGTGGCCGAGAGGAGCTCGTCCGTCATGGACTCGGTCTGGTGCAGGCCGCCCCGCCCGGCCAGGGGGTCGAGGAGGAACGCCGCACCGGCCAGCATCCGGTCGCCCTCGACGGCGGCGGCCACGGTTATCTCGGCCACGGCCACATGGCGGCGGACCAGCTCCGCGTAGGGAGCGGGCAGAGGAGCGACGTCGCGGCCGCGGACCCCGTCGCCGTCGACCACGCAGATCGACTCGACCACGGCCTCGGGTGGGACGTCGGGCACCTGGCCGACGTTGGGGATGTTGACCGGGAGGTGGCGGGGCGAGCCGGTGAGCAGCGAGTCGATGACCAGTGCCGGGAGCTCCCCGGACGGCCACGTCTGCAGCGGCTTGGTTCCAGCCAGCCAGGCGTCGACATCGGCGATGTAGCCGTTCTGGTGGTCGAGGCGCTGGCTGATGGAGGTCAGCTCGATGTTGTACTCAGCACCCCAACCAGACTCTTCGGTGAGCACCCACGGCAGGAATTCCGCCACGTGACGGTCGCCGGCCGCGGGCAGTGCCCCCCACCGGTCGAGCAGGGTGAGCTTCAGTGCGTGGCGCTGCACGAAGTCGAGCGGGGTGAACTCCCCGGCCCTGGGTCGCCCGGGACCGGGCACCAGCGCCCCCAGTCCTCCGGCCCCGTCCACCATGCCCGCCAGGATGGCGAACCCATCCTCCCCGTCGACCTCGAGGCCGGTGACCACCGGGAAGTGGTTGACGCCGGCCACCGTCGGCTGCACTGCCTCGTGGGGCTTGCCCAGGGCGATGGCCAGGTCCATTGTCCAGTTCCCGACCTCGTGGCAGAGGCCGATCGCCTTGACGGCGGTCTGGCGGCGGACGGCCCGGGTGAGGCAGGTCATGGGATTGGTGATGTTGAGCAGCCACGCACCGGGACAGACCGCTTCCATGTCCTCGGCGATGCCGACCAGCACGGGCACGTTGCGGAGGGAGCGGTTGATGCCGCCGGGCCCGACGCTGTCACCCACGGACTGGCGGATGCCGTGGCGGCCCGGTACCTCCAGATCGACGGCCATCGAGTCGAACCCCCCGGTGGAGATGGTGACGATCACGAAGTCGGCGCCCTCGAGCGCCCGTCTCTGGTCGGTGGTGGTGGAGAGCGTGGCCTTGGCCCCGAGCGAGTCGTTGACCATCCGGCCCAGGGCCTCCATCTTTTCGAGCGGCACCGGGTCTATGTCCTCGAGCACGATGTGGGCACCGGCCACCGACGGCGTGCCGAGCAGGTCGGCGAGCAGCTCGGGGGTCCACTGGTAACTGCCCCCGCCGATGATGGTGACCTGCACGGCGCTCAGTCCCGCTGCCCGGCCACGGGGGGTCCACCTGACATGGGTGTCACTCTACCCAGGCCCCGGGCCCGGGCTCCGACACCGGGGGCGGGCGGGACATGTCCGAGCCGTTTGCCGGGCGGGGCGGGGCGGCAGGGGTGCTTCAACCCGGGGGCACGTACCAGTGGACCAGGTCGGTGCTCCGGGCCACACCGATCTTTGCGTGGCCCCACCCACCCAGCTGGTTGAGCTCGTCGCTGCCGGCGTAGAGCAGGTAGTAGAAGCCGCCCGGGAGCGAGCTGGCATCACAGAGAAAGGCCGAGTTGGCGTGCTCGTAGCCCACACTCGACAGCCCCGGACCGCTGTTGAACCGTTCGGAGGGGACGTCCAACCGGTACCCGGCGCTCCATTGCAGCCAGCCCTGAGCGGTTCGAGGGTCGCCCACGAGGGTGAACAACCAGGGCTGATCGAGGTTGTCCGAGGTGGCGACGAGCCGCCACCTTCCTGCCGCGGTCAGGAATTCGAAGTTCTCGACGGTGCCGCCGTTGACGGTGATGTCGGGACGGCCGAGCAGCTGCCAGGGCCCCTCGGGTCGGCCGGTCACCGACCTGGCCATCTCGAAGACATCGGGCTGGGTCGGTGACGAGAACTTGTAGCCCAACAGCAGCTGGTTCCCGGTCGACACCAGGGCGCCGTCGATCATCCGGTCCGGTGGCGACGGGGCCAGCGACCACGCCAGCGGGTGCGGCGTCGACCAGCTGGTGAGATCCGGCGACGTCCGGTAGTACAGCCGGGCCTGGGTGCCCGCCGGGTCGGATGCCCCCGGGTCGGACTGGTAGGTGACCACGAAGCGCCCGCTCGGGTCCCGCACGACGTCGGGCGAGGCCACACCGAGCACGCCGCTCTGGTCCGGCCACGGGGTGACTGGCGACCAGTGGAGCAGGTCCGGGCTGGTGGCGGTGGCGATCTGCCAGAGGACCCCGTCGGGTAGCGAGGCGTCGGCCGTCACGTAGCTGAAGAGCATGTGCCAGCGGCCCCCCGCCCACGTGAGAGCCTCGTCCTTCACCCCTCCCGACGCGTCGGAGAGGACCGGGTTGCGGAGGTGCGCCCAGGCCACACCGGGACTGCCCGGCCCGGCGATGCAGGCGTGGCCGGCGCCGCCGGCCAGCTGCCGGGCTGACAATGCCGACGGTGACGCCGCGCCCCCCGCCGGGCTCTGGGGGTTGGTGGCCCCGGAACCGCACCCGGCGAGCAGTGCCAAGCCCACCCCGAGACCGCACCACCGGCGACGCACTGTCATCGGGCCTCGCGGCGGTCGGAAGGTCCGCCCCGAGCAGGGCCGACCGTCCCCATCATGAGGTGCGAACGCTGACGATCCGGTACGTTCCGGCGCCCAGTTCGAGGCGCGCCACCCCGCCCGCGGTGTCGGCCAACTTGACCCCCGGAGCCCGGCCGACCGGGCGGCCGCCCTCGGTGATGGCGCGCCCGCCGCCCCCTGGCACGAACACATTGGCGGCGCTGTTCGGCGGCACCGACACCTCCAGGGAGAACTGGGGATCCGGGGTGGTCGGTCGGCTCCAGGCGACGGAGATCGCACCGCGGGGTGTGGGCAGCGAACCGCTGGCCCCGGCCAGACCGCCGGTGGGTGGCGACACCTCGAAGGTGGCGAACCCCGGTCCGGTGGGGCGCACGCCGAGGAGCGACCGCTGGATCTGGACCAGCACATTGGAGCCCCACCCGTGGGACATGCTGTCCCCGACGACGTCGGAGGGGTTCCACACCTCCCACGTGAAGGTGGCGCCCCGGGCCAGGATGTTGGCCCATCCGTCCGTGGTGGCGTCGGTCAGGCGGGTCACGAGGTCGTCGTACAGGCCGGCCATGGCCAGGGTGCCCAGCACCTCGGCGGCGGTCTGGGGCGGGGCCTGCATTCCGAGGCTGCTCACGTAACGGGCCACGGCACCGAGGCGGGCGGCCGGCACCACCTGGTAGAAGGCCGCACAGGCATTGGCGGTCTGCGACGACTCCGGCGTGGGAGCGCCGTCGCCCATCCGCCCGTCGAGATAGGTCCCGTCGGAGCGGGTCAGCCGCCGGTTGACCTCGGTCGTCAGGGCCGCCTGTCGGCGGCGTTGGAGCGACACCTCGCCGGCCGGCCGGTGCAGCGCCTCGGCCACGTCGGCGGTCCGGCGGAAGGCGTTGACGCCGAGGACGTTCAAGCGGGTGACGACGGGGTAGCTGTAGTAGACGTTGGTCGCCGGCAGGGACGTCACCAGTCCGGTCCGGGGCGAGACGGAGCGGTGGATGTAGTCGGAGATCCGCCGGAGCACCCCGTAGACCGCGTCCAGAATGGCCGCGTCCCCGGTGTGCATCCAGTACTGCCACACCCATTCGGGATAGATCTCGGTGGACTCGTTGATGTCCAGCGCACCCAATCCCGTCGGATAGATCTTGTTGACTGCGCCGTTTGGCCAGTACCGGCCCTGGGACTGGCCGAATTCCAGCAGCGACTTGCGGGTCAGGTTCTGCTCGCCCAGCGCGGCCATCGCCGTGCACGACTCGTTGAAGCCGTCGAACAGCCAGGGGCCCTTCTCCCTGGTGGGCGTGTCGATGAACTGCTCCTGGGCGGTGAACAGGGCTGAATGCAGGCCCAACTGGAACTCGGCGTCGATGACCGGCTCCGCCGACGAGAAGGTGGCCGCCGGCTGCGACGGCACGGCCGTGTGCCGGGTGAGGGCGACGACGTCCCCGGGGCCGAGCGCCTCACCCGGGTTGTCGATCTGGAAATAGCGGAACCCCAGGTAGTCGAACGGGTGGAATTCCTCTTCACCCCCGCGCTGGACGTAGCTGTAGCTCATGTCGGTGTGCTGGGTGCCGTGTTGCGTCGAGACCTGGCCCGGCACCCCGGTGAACGGCTGCCCGGCCGTCGGCTCGTCAAGCAGGTAGCCCGCCCGCATGGTGACCAGGCGGCCGGCCACCCCGTGATGGAAGGCCACGGTCGGGACGGCGGCGTACACCTTCCCGAAGTCGGCGACCACCGCACCGGAGGACAGCGTGGTCAGGGACACCGGGGTGACCGGTTCCTCCACGATGCGGGTGCGCACCGGCACAAGGCGGGTCCACGGTGCAGTGGGCGCCCTCCCGACGACGTCGGCGGGGAGCCAACTCCGGTCGTCGAATCCGGTGAGGAGCCATCCGATCGGTTCGCCGGGCCCGTTTATGTTCTCGGTGAAGTCGACCAGGTCCCCCTCGAGGTCGCGTTGGGTGCCCGGGAACCATGCTCCCTTCTGCACCCGCCACGACCCGTCGGTCAACACCCGTTCGATGTGCCCGTCGGTGTAGTGGACGGCGATCTGCGCGATCATCCCCGGTGTGCCCGCCGGGTGCCCCTTGGTCGGACCCTGCCAGCTCGACACCATTCCCACTGCGTTGGCGGCGCCGGGACGGACGAGCCCGGTCACGTCGAGCGTCTCGTAGTACATAGAGTCGGGATAGCTGTAGGCCGGGCCCTTGCCGGCGCGCACGCCGTTGACGTACAGCTCGTACTGCTGGTCTCCCGAGACGTAGGCCCGGGCCCGGGCGATCGGGCCGTGGCCGAGGGTGGCCTCGGTGCGGGCGTAGGTGTACTGGTCGGGCTCGGTGTTCGCGCCGCCGGTCGCATGCCGGATCCAGGACGCCCGCCAATCACCGTCCTCGAGCCCGGTGTCGAATGCCGATGGGGCCGAGCGGGGTCCGGCGACCCCCCGGTGGTCCCAGGTCTGCACCGTCCAGCGGTAGGCGGAGTCCGCGGCCAGCCGCGGTCCGGCGTAAGCCACGAACGCCTGCTCCGAGGAGGTGACCCGCCCGCTGTCCCACAGTTGCTGCGGTCGGTCCGGCCCGGCGAGCGGCCCGGACACCACGATGCGGTAAGCGGTCTGGCGGGCACCCCGTCGGCTGTCGTCCAGCTGCCAGGCAAAGTAGACGTCGCCCGGTCCGAGACCGATCGCCACGGCCAGGCCGTCGGCCGCGAGGGCGAGCGGCGCGCCCGCAGCGCCGGTGTCGGCGTGTCCCGCCGGTTTGGCCGCCCCGTTGGGATCGCTCGCCGCGGCCGCGGTCGGCGGCGTCACCGCAGCCACGGCCAGTCCGGCCGCCCCCATCACACCGCCGCCGAGCAGTTGGCGCCGGCTAAACGTCCACGGGCGAGGACGCTGTCCTTCGGCCCGCTCGCCCATCTCACAAACCCTAATTCGTGCAGGCCGAGGGCGGCGGCCGCGCCGCACCGGATTCGATGTGGGGCCCGGGCCCGGGCGGTAGCATCCGGCGGTGGCCGCGCCGTCCCTGCTGTACGTCACCCAGGTCTCCCCGTACCGGGACGGGCCGGCCGGTGTGCACGGTGTGCTCGACCAGTCCGCCGCGGCCATGGCCCAGCTGGCCGAGTCCGCCGGCCTGGCATTCCACCGGGTGCCCGACGTCCGCGATCTGGACCCGGCCGCGCTGGACTCGGCGCGGGTGGTCGCCCTGTTCACCATCGGGGAGACCCCTTGGTCGTCGGCCCAGCGGGCCGCCCTCCTCGGTGCCACCCGCGGCGGACGCACCTCCGTGCTGGCGGTTCACTCGGCAACCGACTCCTGCTACGGGTGGGACGACTACCGCCTGCTGGTCGGCGCGCGATTCGACGGTCACCCCTGGACCCAGGTGTGCACGCTGGATGTCGTCGACCCCGCGCATCCCGCTGTCGCCCACCTCGGCCCCACCTGGCGGTGGCACGACGAGGTCTACCGGTTTCGGGACCTCCGGTCCGACGCACAGGTGCTGCTGCGGGCCCGCGAGGACGAGCTGGATCCCGAGGCGGCAGCGGGCGACCCGCCGCCGCCCTTCGGCTACCCGCTGTCGTGGTGCTTCACCGAGGGATCCGGCCGGGTGTTCTCGACCTCGCTCGGCCACTTTCCCCACGCCTGGGAGACCCCCGACTACCTCCGGCACCTGGCCGGCGGCCTCGACTGGCTGGCCGCAGGGAGCTCGGGGACCGCGCCTCCCTGACCCACCGGCGGATCGCCCTGTGCCGCCGATTCCCGGCGTCCGCCGGGGTCATCGCCCATCCTGCTCCACGACGACGGCCTCCCATCCCCGCAGCCGCAGGGAGCCCTCGACCGGCTCTCCGTCTCGGCGGCGGTCCGAGCCCAACAGCACGGTGCCTGACACCCCGTCGACGACCGCCTCCCCATCGGCCATGTTGGCAGCGACGACGATCCGTTCGCCCCGAGCCCAGGCCCAGGTGCCCGGAGTGGTCGGCAGTGACCGGTACGGGCCGCCGCGCAGCTCGGGCGTCCCCCGCCGGAGGGCGATGAGGTCCCGGGTCAGCCGGAGCATCGAGTCGGGGTCGCCCCGCTGGTCTTCGACGTTGTACCTGGCCAGGTCGCCGAAGGGCAGCCACGGTCGGGCCCCCGGGTCGGTGAACCCGCCCCCGGGACAATCGCGCCATGGCATCGGGGTCCGCATGGGGTCTCGCCCGGCGTAGGCCGGCCAGTAGGCCACGCCCAGCGGGTCCCGGAGCTGGTCGTGGGGGACGTCGGTGTCCGTCAGCCCGATCTCGTCGCCCTGGTAGAGGACCGGGGTTCCCCGGAGGCACAGGAGCATGAACAGGGCGACCCGCGCCTTGTCCGCGCCGCCCTCGGCCCAACGGGTGGCGAACCGCGACATGTCGTGGTTCGACCCCGTCCACACCGGCCAGGCGCCGGGGGGCAGGGCCCGCTCGGTGGACTCGACCACGGCACGCAGGGCATCCGACTCCAACGGGGCGTTGATGAACGGGAAGTTGAAGGCCAGGTCGAGCTCATCCGACCCGGTCCCGTAGTACCCGGCCAGGGTCTCGATCTCCGGCACGGGTGTCTCGCCGATCAGTACCCGATCGCCGTAGCCGTCGACCAGGCTCCGCCACCTCCGGATGACCTCGTGCACTTCGGGCCGGTTGCCGTTGTAGACGGGTCGTTGCCCGAAGAGCTGGACATCCAGGGGGTCGGTCTCCCTCGCCGGCGGGTTGTCACGGAGCTGGGCGTCCTTGATGATGATGTTGCACACGTCGATCCGGAAGCCGGCCACACCCCGGTCGAGCCAGTGCACGATCGTCTCGTCGAACGCGCGTCGGACCTCCTCGTTCCACCAGTTGAGGTCGGGCTGCTGGCGCAGGTGGTTGTGGAGGTAGAACTGGCCGGTCGTCGGCTCGAGGGTCCACGCCGGGCCGCCGAAGCTCGAGACCCAATTGTTGGGCGGGGAGCCGTCGGGACGAGGATCGGCCCAGACGTACCAGTCCCGGTGGGAGGCGGCCCTCGACGACCGGGAGTCGAGGAACCAGGGATGCTGTTCGCTGGTGTGATTGGGGACCAGGTCGACGAGCACCCGGATGTCCCGGTGCCCGGCTTCGGCGATCAGCCGGTCGACATCCTCCGAGGTTCCCGCCGCCGGGTCGACGGCCAGGTAGTCGGCGACGTCGTAGCCCCAGTCCGCGTTGGGCGAGAGGGTGATCGGGCTCAGCCAGATGCCGTCGACCCCGAGCCACTGCAGATGGTCGAGGTGGTCGATGACCCCTTGCAGGTCGCCGACGCCGTCGCCGTTGGAGTCGCCGAAGGAACGCACATAGACCTGGTAGAGGACCCCGGTCCTCCACCACGGGTCCGCCGACCCCCGGGAGGGGCGTGATCCGTCCGTCATGGCGCTCGACTCCCCTTACCGGTCAACCGTTGGGGAGCGGGACGAACGGCTTGACGGTGACCCAGCAGGTGCCCTGGGGGATGTGGTTCTTCGGCATCTTGCATTGGGTCGACGGCGGCGTATTGATGTGCAGCCGGACGATCTGGTACTCGGTCGGACCGTAGTGCTTGGTGGGGCTGTAGCTGAGGATCGGGGACCACGTCCCCGGATAGTCGGTGATCTTGGACATGGCGGTGACGAAGCTGCGGCGGTTGAGATCGGGGCCGGCGGCCCGGGCCGCAGTGGCAAAGAGGCGGACGGCCTGGCACCACGAGGCCACCGGGCCCTGCTCCTCGATGTAGAAGGACAGGTCGCCCGGAGGTATCTGGGGATAGGCCTTGTGCCACGTGGTGAAGCAGCTGCGGAGGCCCGGGTCGTAGCCGCCCTGGCTCTGGGGGCGGTCGTCGTCGATGCCGCCGAGGGTCATCGTGGTCAGTCCCTCCTGGCCGTCGAGCGCTTTGGCGTAGGGAACGGGCAGAAGCCCGAGGGCCCCCTGGATGGTCGACTCGTAGTCGCTCAGGAGCAGCCGTGGGAAGTAGTTCTGGGCGGTCTCGGCCTGGAGCAATGGGAAGAAGACATTGAACTGGACCAGCGGGATGACCGAGGTCACACCGTCGCTGCGCAGCTGCTGGACGGCCAGGGGTGCCTCGGAATCGGTGGTGGCGGTCTCCGAGGGATCGGAGGCGATGGTCTCCACCACCGGAGTGATCCCCGCCCCCGCCAGGTCGGGCAGGAGGTAGTCGTTGAGGGCCAACTGGTCCGAGGCCCGGTCACCGACCACGACCCCGACCTTTCGGCCACCGCCGAGCAGCCCGTCGCTCAGCCCCCACTTCACCACCGCCTTGAGGATGACCGCCTGGTCGGCACCGGTCCACCAGAGGTACGGCGAGCCCAAGGTCGTCCAGTTGGTGACCGTCGACCACTGCCCGATGAACGGCGTGTGGCCCTCCTGGGTGATGCACAACTGGTTGTCGTCCCTCCAGTCACCGAGGCCGTCGATCACCGCAAAGGCGGCTGGGGACCCTTCGGTCCAGGTCTTGCACAGCGCCCGGATGCCCGACTGGTTCAGAGGGTCGAATGTGGTGATGATCGGGTTGATCATCCTCCCGTTGATCCCACCGGAGTCGTTGATCTCCTTGACATAGAGCAGGATGGCCTTGCTCTGCTCGCCGAATTCGAGGTCGGCAGCGAACCCTTCCTGGCCGGCAAGGGACGACAGGGAGACGATGGGGAAGGCGACGTTGATGCTGTTGGGGGTCACCCCGCGGGTCGAAGTGCTGGCCTGGCTGACCGGCACCGACTCCTGTGCCGACATGCCGCCGCCCGGTGCCGCCTGGGTCGTGGAGCCCGGCGGGGCGGTCACCACCCACGCCGTCGTCCCGACGATGACGGCTCCCACGACGGCCAGCGTGCGGATCTGGGTGGAACGGGGCCGTCTCACGAAGTGGCCCCACGATCGGACCAGGCCGCCGAGCGGGTTCCAGCGCCTCATCCCGCTCACCGGCAGCCCCGTCGGTGGCACCGGTGACGATGGGGGTGACCGAGGCGATCAAGAGGACCGCCGCCCATCTGCGTGCCGTGGCACTCGAAGGCGGTCATGGCGGTCTCCTTCCTCGCGGTGTCGGGCCGAGCCGGAATCGGTCCGGCGGCCGGACCGTGCGTGGTCAGTACCGTATCCCCGTCCGCGACTCCGGGCCCGTCGCCTCCCGGGTTGCCGCGCTCCGACGCCCAGCCCCGGCTACCCGGTGGCGGCCTCGGGCACCGACAGTGGGCCCGGGCCTGCCGGCCCCCGGGCATGGATGCAAAGGCAGCTGTTCGAGCGACGGATCGTGTCGCTGACCGGCGACCTCGACGACGAAGCGGCCAATACCTTGGGTGTGGCGCTGATGACCCTCGACGCCACCGGTGATGATCCGGTGCGGTTGCAGATCGACAGCGGCGACGGGACCGTCACCGCCGCGCTGGCCGTCATGGACATCGTCGACCTACCGGAATGCCGGAAACGGGACGTGCGTAGGTCGGTGGTGCTCCATCCATGTGCAGAACGACATCTCGAAGGAACACTGGTCGAGGCCCTGCTCCCAGGGCTCGCCGGCCCGCCACCCGTACCGGAGACGGGCGAGGTCCGCCGCATCGGCGAGGCCGGCGACCTGAACTCCCGGGTGGCCGCCAGATGGCATGCCCTCGATTGTGCCGAACGGACATGCCGAGATCAGTTGTCCCACCGGGCACCCGTCGGCCATTCGGGTCAACTCTGCCGTCCCCACAGGAGAATCCGCTTGAACGGGTAGAAGTAGGGCGACCGGTCTCCGAGCTCGGCCAGGAGGCGGCGCCGGTACCGGTCGACGAATTCGCGCCAACCGTCGGTCCCGAGGGGCTCCTTGAAACGAGTCAGGGTGGATCCCTTGACCCACTCGACGACACTGGCGGTCGAAGGGAGACGGTGTCCATAGACCTGCAAGCGGACGTGCTGCGGGCCGAATCCGAGCTCGTCGAGCAGTGCGGCATATTCCTCCGGTGCGAGGACATTGTGGGCCACCGGGTCTGGTGGTGGGTCGTCGAGCATCTCGGCTCCGAGTTCGGCGGCCACCAGGTGGGCGCGGTGATCGGCGTTGGCGGGCACCTGCACCGCGAGCTGTCCGCCGGCCCGCAGCGATCCGGCCCACCCGGCCAGGACCCGACGATGGTCGGCCACCCATTGGAGGGAGGCGTTGGCGAAGACGATGTCGTACTCCCCGGGCCTCTCCCAAGGGCCGATGTCGCCGAGCTCGAACCGGACGGTGCAGGTCACATCCGCCTCCGCGGCCGAGATCATGGTCGGAGAGCTGTCCACCCCGAGCGTTTGGGAGGCCCCCTGGTCTCGGTGCAGCAAACGGCTCAGACGACCGTCGCCACAGCCGAGATCGACCACCCTCGGTGCCTCGACCGGCTGCAAGAGCCGGGCCAGATCCCAGAAGGGTTGCTCGCGCTCGGCGGCAAACCGGTTGTACTGCGCTGGATCCCAGCTGTCGAGGCCGGTCATCGAGCGCCCGGTGCCACCGGGCGGGCCGCATCCCGTAATGGCCACATGCGGTCGACGATAGCGTGAGGCATGTGGGGGTCTCTCCGTTCATCGCCCAGCTCCGAGACCTGATCGGTCATCAGCTGCTCCTTCTTCCGTCGGTGGCCGTCCTCCCTCAGAGAGCGGACGGCCGTCTCCTGCTGGTCCGGCTGGCGGACACGGGACTGTGGGCGACGATCGGCGGAGCGGTTGAACCGGACGAGTCACCCGAGGAGGCGGCCCTCCGGGAGGCCGAGGAAGAGGCCGGTGTCAGGGTCGGGCTGTGTGGCATCAGAGCCGTGCTCGGTGGTCCCCGATTCCGGATCCGTTATCCGAACGGGGATGAGACCGCATACGTGTCCACGGTCTTCGATGCCTTCGTCAAGTCGGGAACACCGGCTCCGGATCACGACGAGACCATCGAGGTCGGCTGGTTCCGACCCAGCGAGCTGGCAGAAGGCGACATCAGCAGCTTCACGCGGGCCCTGTTGGTTGGCGCACGCTTGCTCGCCGGCCGACCCTGAAGACGCCCCGGGCCGGCCCGGGGCGTGAGCTTGGACCCGTCCACGCAACGCCTTGAGCCCACGCCCATCCTCGGCGACCGGCGATTAGTCTCTCGGGGGGCCGTAACCGGCGTTGCGGTGGAGTACCACCGGAAAGCGGCCCGGAGGCAACCGCCCTCTGTGAGCCGAGCGCCTGGGCGATCCATCCACCCGAGGAGTGCCATGCCCGATGCCGCCAGTGCCCGCCTCATGGACGGCGCCTCCCTCGCTCGGAGGCTGTTGGCCGGTGCGGCCGTCCGGGCGGCGGAATTCACCGCATTGGCGCGTCGCGCCCCCTGCCTGGCCGCGGTCCTGGTCGGTGGGGATCCCGCCTCGGTGACCTACGTCCGCATGAAGCAGGCCCGAGCCCGGGCTGCGGGGGTCGAGTCCCGGGTCTCCGAGCTCCCCTCGAGCGCCACCACATCCGAGGTGGTCGCCGTCGTCGAGGATCTATCGGGGGACCCGTCCGTCGACGGGATCCTCGTCCAGCACCCGGTCCCAGCCCAGGTGGACGAGCGCGCCGTATTCGAGGCGATCGCACCAGCGAAGGACATCGACGGTGTCACCATGCACTCGTTCGCGGCCATGGCATTTGATCTCCCTGGCTTTCCTTCATGCACTCCAGCCGGAATCATCCGGCTGCTCGATGAATACGGTGTCGACCCGGCGGGCAGGCAAGCGGTCGTCATCGGGCGGAGCCCGATCCTCGGCAAGCCAGTCGGAATGCTCCTCTTGAGTCGGGACGCGACGGTCACCTACTGCCACTCGCACACCCGCGACCTCGCAGGAATCGTCGGGACGGCCGACATCGTCGTGGCCGCGGTCGGAAGGCCCAACCTCGTGCGGGGCCATTGGATCAAGGCCGGCGCCGTCGTCATCGACGCGGGGTACAACGAGGCCAACGTCGGTGATGTGGCGTTCGACGAGGCGGTCGCCACGGCCGGCCTGATCACCCCCGTGCCTGGAGGAGTCGGGCCAATGACCATCGCCATGCTCATCGAGCACACGGTCATCGCCGCGGAGCGGGGGGTCGACCCTACCGCCGGTAACCATTGACCTGCTCGGCCCCTCCTCCGGCACCGTCCGACCGTCCCGCCGGTGGGCCGGGCCGTCGGGCCTACCCCTCCGGCCTACCCCTCCGGCCTACACTGCCCAGGATGGCGATCGGCGCTGTC
>Ga0307373_10001038_pt1 | contig 52605 bp, 38 predicted proteins | sample OX2MG_FD_202534 | JGI IMG/M metagenome (GOLD analysis project Ga0307373, IMG submission 202534) | Soil microbial communities from Risofladan, Vaasa, Finland - OX-2 | ecosystem: Environmental > Terrestrial > Soil > Coastal area > Acid sulfate soil | place: Finland: Risofladan, Vaasa | collected... | reverse complement strand
TCCTTCAAATCCCGCACAAGATGTTGATACTGCTCTGTGATCGGTGTTGCTTTCGCCATGGGGTGTAAGCTCCTTTTCAAGGATTCGGTTTCGCTGGCAAGGCAAAACCAACTTACACCCTCCTCTCTTTTACACACCAGAATTTACGTCACCCCGGGCGCCGCTTCCCTTGCATTGAAAGCTCGCGGGGTGTATACAGGTGACTCTTTAGAATTGTGATGATGGGTGTCGGCGCGCGTTGCGGAAGGCTCGCAACACTTGCGCGACCGCAAAATACAGGAGGGAACACACTATGGCGATGGGAAGCTTGACCCGCCGTGATTTACTCTGCACATTGGCCGGAACGTTGATGGCGAAGCAGGCGTCGCTGGTTTTAGGTAATCCGGCGCCAAAGCCGATGGCAAACGCCGCCGCTCTGCCGGCAGCCGACTCGCACCCCTCCGAGCCAAGGGGGTGGATTGGCAACCACAAGGCTCTTTACGACCAGCACGGCATCCTGCTGCCCTGGACGAGTTGGGGCGATGCCATCGACCGCGAGATGCAGTGGTACCAGAAGTGTCCCATGGAGCACGGCTATCCGCGCTTTGTGGTGATGACCTTCATGGACGGCAATTACGAGCCGGTGGAAAGGCGCAAGGACTTTATCCCCGCGATGCAGAACGGCATGGGGATTATCTCTTACCTAAAGTACTACCACTCGCGGGGCGGCCGCGATCCCAAATGGCTTCAGGTGGCCCGCTCCATGGGCGACTACCTGGTGCGCGACAGCCTGACTCCGAACACCGGAAAGTGGCCGCGCTTTACGCGCTCAACCGGTTTCCGCGAGCGCTTTCCGCAGCCGCCCGACAGCGGCTGCCAGCGCGACCGCCCCTATGAGGTTGAACCGGACAAGGGCGGAATCGCCGGCTACGCCCTGGCGCTGCTGTACGAGGAAACCCACGACGATCGTTACTTGAAGCAGGCGCTCCAGAACGCTCGAGTTCTCGCCGCCAACATGGGACCCGACGGCAAGGAGGCTTCTCCCTGGGCGTTCCGCGTGGACTATCGCACGGGCGCGAGCCGCAGCCCCGTCTCCGCCGACATGTCCTTTATCCTGCGGCTGTTTGACAAGCTGATTGAGCACGGCCAAGCGGAGTTCCAGGAGCCGCGCCAGAAATTGTGGGCCTGGATCAGGGGCTACCAGATTCCCAATCTCGCCGGGGACGGCTCACTGTGGGTGCAGTTCTTTGAGGACCACGATTCCGACGCCAATCGCAACTCCTGGTCGCCCAACAACCTGGCGCGCTACCTGCTGGAGAAAAAGGAGGCGCTCGATCCGGACTGGCGCGAGCATTCGAAGATGGCGATCGAATTCGTCAACCGGAATTTCACCAGCATCCGGCTGGGCGTGCCGGTGTGCGGAGAGCAGACCCAGGACATGAATCCCTGGGGCGGCGCGCTTTCCACCTACGGCGCGGTGCTCGCCATGTATTCGGCCGCAACCGGCTCCGAGGAGTACAAGGGACTTGCCTGGCAAGCGCTCAACTTTGCGCTTTACGCCATCAATGACGATGGATGCCCGCGCGATAGCGCCCTTGAGCCGGGCCGCGGCGGCTGGCAGGAAGACGCCCACACGGACAAAATCCATAACTACATGGACGCCCTGGCGGCGTTCCCGGAATGGGCCGGCTAGCGGGTATAGAGCGGGCGCCGCGCGCATTGAATTAGGATGCCTGAAGTTTTTCCTGGTCGGCCAACACTGCCGAAGCAAAGGAGTGTCAAGCATGCAAACGGCAACGAACCGCGCCGCCTTGACGGCCGCAATCTTGTTGTCAGCGGCTGCGATGCTTTTCTGCCAGCAGAAACAATCCCCTGCCTCAAATCCTCATTTGGCCAAAACCGCCAGGGAGAAACAAATCCTTGCTGAACTCGATCGAGTGGCGAAAGACCATGAGACCTACTTGAGCGTTCCCGTGGAAGACGGCGAGGCGCTGTGGCTGCTCACGGAGGCGGCTGATGCCAGGCGCGTGGCGGAAATCGGCACTTCCACGGGGTATTCCGGCCTTTGGTTTTGCCTGGCGCTCCAGGCGACGGGCGGGCATCTAACCACGTTCGAGATCAACCACCAGCGGGCGATGGAGGCGCGCCAGCACTTTAAAGAAGCCGGCGCTACGGACCTGGTGACGGTGATCGAAGGGAACGCTCACCAGCAGATCGCAAAGCTGAAAGGACCAATTGACGTGGCCTTCATCGACGCCGATAAAGAAGGCTACGTGGACTACCTGAACAAACTTTTGCCCCTGGTGCGTCCGGGCGGGCTGATCCTGGCCCACAATGTGGACATGGTTCCAAACTATGTGAGGACCGTGACGACCAACCCGGACTTGCAGACGATATTCTATATGCAAGGGCGTGGGCTGGCCGTGACGTTGAAGAAACGTTAAAGGGCGGCGCTACAAGGAACGCCGTCCCGGTATGCCGCAGACATCGGCAGATTTACTGATGGAGTTTTCCGAAACCGATCGAGCAACGGTTGAAAGCTAGGAAGCACTCGCAGGAACGCTGGCGGCGGGAACGGCTTCCTTTTCGAGCGCCAGATCCACCGCTTCGCGGATGGTTTTCACGTAGCGCAGTTCCAGGCCTTCCAGCATCTCGCCGGTCAGGTCCTCTTTGACGTTGGGCTCGTTTTCAGCGGGCAGAAGCACTTCCGTAACGCCCGCGCGCCGTGCCGCCAGAACCTTTTCCTTAATGCCGCCCACCGGAAGCACCTGTCCGCTCAAAGTGATTTCACCCGTCATCGCCAGGCGCGAGCGGATGGGCCGGCGGGCCAGCGCCGAGACCAGCGCCGTCACCATGGTGATGCCGGCCGAGGGTCCATCCTTCGGAATCGCTCCGGCCGGGACGTGGATGTGGATGTCCTGGGACTGGAAGAAGTCCGCGTCAATGCCGTATTCCGCGGCGTGAGCGCGCACCCAGGCAAGCGCCGCCTGCATCGATTCCTGCATGACCTTGCCCACGTGCCCGGTCATCGTGAAGTTCTTGCCGCCCTTCATCGAATTGGCTTCGACGAACAGGATGTCGCCGCCCGACGGCGTCCACGCCAGGCCTACCGCGACGCCCGGCTCACGCGTGCGTTCCACCAGTTCGGTCTCCAGGCGGAAGTGCTGAACGCCCAGGAAATCACCAAGATTTTCAGGCGTGACGGTCAGCTTTTCAGTGCTGCCCTCGGCAATTCTGCGCGCCTGCTTGCGGCACAGGGTTCCGATTTCGCGCTCCAGGTTCCGCACGCCGGCCTCGCGCGTGTAGTGGCGGATAACGGAGGCAATCGCCTGGCGCGAGAATTCGATCTGCTCGCCCAGCTTGACCCCGTTCTCTTCGGTCTGCTTGGGGATCAGGTGGCGGGTCGCAATCTCGATTTTCTCTTCTTCCGTGTAACCCTGCACCTCCAGCACTTCCATGCGGTCAAGCAAGGGCGGCGGAATCGTATCAAACACGTTCGCCGTGCAGATAAAAAGCACCCGGGAGAGATCGAACTGCACGTCGAGATAGTTGTCACGGAAATGCGAGTTTTGCTCCGGGTCGAGGACTTCGAGGAGCGCGGAAGAAGGATCGCCGCGGAAATCGCGCCCGATCTTATCCACCTCATCCAGCATGAACACTGGGTCGCGCGTCTCGGCGCGGCGAATGCCTTGCATGATCTGTCCGGGAAGCGCGCCGATATAAGTCCGGCGGTGCCCGCGGATCTCGGCTTCATCATGGGTCCCGCCGAGCGACAGGCGGATGAATTTCCGGTCGAGAGCGCGAGCGATGGATTTGCCGAGCGAGGTCTTGCCGACTCCGGGCGGCCCCACAAAGCAAAGCAGGGGACCCTTCATCTGGGGCTTCAGTTGCAAAACCGCCAGGTAGTCGAGAATGCGCTCCTTCACCTTTTCCAGGTCGTAGTGGTCTTCCTCGAGCACCTTTTTGGCCTTGCTGATGTCCACCTTGAGATCGCTGACTTTGTCCCAGGGCAGCGCCACCAGCCAGTCAAGATAGGTGCGCGTGACATGATAGTCGGCCGCCGCCGGAGACATTTTCGCCAACCGGCTGAGCTCCCGCAGCGCTTCCTTGCGGGCCTCTTCGGTCATGCCGGCGGCCTCGATCTTCTTGCGCAACTCCTCGATTTCCTGCTGTTCGTCCGCTTCGCCCAGCTCCTTCTGGATGGCCTTCAGTTGTTCCCGCAGGTAATACTCGCGTTGAGTTTGGGTGACTTGATCCTGCACGTCGGATTGAATTTTCGAACGGAGCTGCAGCACCTCGACTTCCCGCGCCAGCAGGTGGTTCAGGCGGTCGAGGCGCGGCTGAAGGTCAATGCTCTCGAGCAGTTCCTGCTTTTCCGTGCTGGAAAGCGAGGGAAGATTGGCGGCAATAAAATCCGCCAGGCGGCCCGGATCGTCGATGTTCATGACCACGGTCTGCAAGTCGTCCGACAAGGTGGGCGAGAGCGTGACCACCTGCTGGAACAAGGTCATCACGCTGCGCACCAGGGCGTCAAAGTCAGAGCCCTTTTCCACCGGAAGCACGTCGGGCAAAGGCTTTACCTTGGCGCGCAGATAGGGCGTGGCTTGCAGCACGTCTTCAAGCGCAATCCGCTCCAGCCCTTCGACAAAGATAAAAAGGCTCTGCGTGGGAAGCTTGATGATTTTGTGGACGTAGGCCACCGTGCCAATCTGGTAGAGATCCGCCGGCTGCGGGGCGTCCACGCGCGGATCGCGCTGGGCAATCACTCCGATGTACTTCTCGCCCTCGGGCAGCGAGTTGATCAGCTCGAGCGAGCTTTCGCGTCCCACCGTAAGCGGCAGAATGGCGTTGGGGAACAAAACGGTGTCTCGAACCGGCAGGATCGCCAGATCGGTGAATTCAGCGGCATTTTTCAGTTTATCGTTCATCGTTGTCTCGGGTCTCCTGGAACGCGGATTTGACTCCCGCCGCCTGGCCCCTATTTCTCATCTTATTGGATCGGCAAACCTTCTTTCCTATTCTAGCACCGAGAATCCAGCGCCTCGAAACCAAGCCCCGGCAGGATGTCGGATGCTGGCCGCGCTCGGCAAAGCAGGTCCGCCTTCTTTTTTAGATGCCGATAGCTGCCAAATGGTTCTTCGGGCGCGCGGCGTTGCCGAAAGCAAGCCGACTGGGCATGCGATTCCTCTGGGGGACCTGGAGCTTCCGTGAACCCGGGCATGACCGGCACAAGCGGCCGCGCCGGATTCACCCACCCTTTATAGTATCGGCAATCTCCCTCCAAGGTGGAGCTATTTGGGGCCCCCCACCGGGAAAAGCGGCCTGTTCCAATCGAATCCCACCCGCATGCTGGTGCTCATTAAATCGGAGCCGTTCACGAATCGCCGCTGCACCTAAATCACATTCAGTGAGATCGAGCGCTGCCAGGTGTGGCGGGATAAACCCGTTAGTCGGCGCAATCCGCTAAGCCGCTTGCCTTGCAAGGTGCAGAATGCATGGCCAGACCGCCCACGCAACGGCACTTCACGCGTATAAAATAGGGCAGTTTCCTGAATGTGCCTCTAAAGCCCAACGCAAACCTCTCACGCATTCATGAGCAGGATGGGAAAAAGCTCTTTCGTCCATTTGCCGGAATTGCTTTTCCGAAGTGATCTATCGCTTCTTTCGCGCGCCGACAGCGTTTCTGCCCTGGCGATCAAAATCTTCCTCAGCGGGATACGATCCGTCTTAAGAAACTTCCATTTGACTCCACCCTCATTGAGGGCCTTCTCAATCCGGCTTTTGCCAAGGAAGGACGACAAGATGGTCAGCGCCTCCGGCCGGGCGCCTTTCAAACCCGCGTACCAGCGGAAAAACTGGCGCGGAACCCTCAGTCCGTCGCCGAATTTTCAGGGTTAACAAGATTGAGTTTTGTTTGGCTGCCAATCGTTTGCAGCCGCCGTGACCGGCCAAGGCGCTTCTCGCCGGCTGGAGCGGATGCCCGCGCACGAACACGCTTGAGCCTGGTGAAAATGGCTTGACAACGGCCTCGGCCGCAGATTTACTCTTTTCTGTCCTTATTATTAATATCCCCGCATGGGAGGTGCGTTCGCTTTGCTAAAACGGAATCATCACGTGAATAATCCTAAGACAGTCGGACGGAGTGTATCCGGCGCCGGCGCGACTGCGAGCTCGATTGGTGCAGGCTGTCCCGGACCGATTGCTGTTTCATCGCCAAGGCGCATGCCGGGTGTTTTGCTGCTTTTGCTGTTTCTCGCTTCAGTCTCGGGCGCAGCGGTTTCCGCCTTTGGAGCGCCCGCGGACGGATTGAAAATGCTGGCCGCAACCCCGCCGATGGGCTGGAACGACTGGGACCATTACCAGTGCGGCGTCACGGCCGAGACGATTGTCTCAAACGCCAAAGCCCTGGTTACGACCGGGCTTGCCGCGCGTGGCTATCAGACGGTGACCATCGACGATTGCTGGATGCAGAAAGGCCGTGACTCGAAAGGCAACCTGCAACCGGACCCCGTGCGGTTTCCGCAGGGGATAAAGACGGTGGCGAGCGCCGTCCACGCTTTGGGGTTGAAGTTCGGCATTTATGAAGATTCCGGCTACGCAACCTGCGACGGACTTGCGGGAAGCGGCCAGCCGAAAGGCGGCGGCAAAGATCACTTTTTCCAGGATGCCAGGCTTTTTGCCTCCTGGGGCGTGGATTATCTCAAGCTGGACGCCTGTAACGTCTACGTGCCCCCAGGCAGCAGCAAAGACGCCGCCTTCCGCAAGGCCTATGCCCGGGAGAGCGCGGCGCTCAAGAGTGTGGACCGTCCCATCGTTTTCTCAGAATCGGCTCCCGCATACTTCCAGGGCACGCCGGAATGGTACGACGTGCTGAGCTGGGTCCGATATTACGGCCAGTTGTGGCGTGAAGGCTCCGACATGGCCAATTACCACGCCAAGGACCCCGACGCTCCGCGCTTTCCGAGCGTGCTGTGGAACTACGCCTACAACCTTCCGCTGGGCCGGTTCCAGAAACCCGGCAACTGGAATGACCCCGATTTTATTATCGGCGGGGATAGCGGGCTGAGCTTGGCTGAAAGCCGCAGCCAGCTGGCCCTGTGGTCCATGATGTCCGCGCCGCTGATTTTGAGCTCGGACGTTGCGAAGCTCAGCCCTCAGGCTATTGCCATTCTCGGGAAGCGCGCCGTGATCGCAATCGACCAGGACCCGCTCGGCCGGATGGCCACGCTGGTGCGGCGGAGCAACGCAATGGACGTTCTGTTCAAGCCGCTCGCGGCGGGTGATGCCGCGGTCGCAGTGCTCAACCGCAGCGCTGCGCCGGTCCGCGTCAGCCTGCGCCCGGCTGATTTCGGCTATGCGGCAAATTCCGGATGCCGGCTGGAGGTGCGGAATCTCTGGAACGACAAGCGCCAATCCGCAATCTCCGCTCTTGAGGCCGAAATCGCGCCTCACGACACCGCCATCTGGCGCGTTCAGCCTTCCGCCCACTGCGGCAGGCCTTCGCGCACCGGCGCCATCATCATGACCACCAACCCCGATCGCCATCATCGCAACATCGATAGTTACAGCCGCTGCCTGACTGCTCCGGGACAGGTTGAAGCCTGCTCCGGAACTCGCGGCGAGAGTTGGGTGGTCACTTCCAGCGGCGCGTTGCGCTCCCTGGGCGGGCGCTGCCTGGGCGTTGCCCATGGCAAACCGGTGATGGAAGCCTGCCGCGCCGCGAGCACCCAGCGTTGGCGCTACACGCTCGAGGGCAACCTCAAGAGCGCCCAGGACCACCAGTGCCTGAGCGCCACCGGCCCGGCGAGCGATCATCAAAGCCTCACGATCGAGCCCTGCGGACACAACCAGCAGAACCAGATCTGGTCGCTGCCGAACTGACCGCTGAGGAGGGACAGGCTCACAGATTCCGGGGTGGGGTCTTCCTTCCGGAGATATCAGACGTTAAAAAACGACGGTTGCGGCGGCTCGCCACTAACGCGTCTTCCATTTGGAAGCCAGCAGCGCGATTTTCTCCTCGACCGCGGGTTCTGGTTTGGTTTGCGGCTTGGGCCCGCGCCTGGGCGGCGGGGGACCTTGCAGGGCTTTGATGGAGAGGGCAATGCGCTTGGTCTTGGCATCCGCGCTTAAGACCTTTACTTTGACGATCTGGCCGGCCTTCACAACGTCCGAGGCGTCCTTCACGTAGCGGTTGGAAAGCTCGCTGATGTGGACCAGCCCGTCCTGATGAACGCCAATATCGACGAAGGCTCCGAACTTGGTCACGTTGGTGACTACGCCTTCCAGCGTCATTCCGGGCTCGACGTCGGAGAGTTCACGCACCTGCTCGTTGAAGCTGGGCGCTACAAACTGGTCGCGCGGGTCGCGCCCCGGCCGCCGCAATTCCTCCAGGATATCGTTCAGAGTGTAGGTTCCGGCCGACAGCCGGTTGCGGTCGACCTTTTGCAAAAGCGCCGGGTTCTTAATCAGCTCCTCGATGGGAACGCCCAGAGATTGGGCGATCTGTTCCACGATTTGATAGGACTCGGGGTGGACGGCGGTCATGTCCAGCAGGTTGTCGCCGTTGCGGATGCGCAGAAACCCGGCTGCCTGTTCGAACGTCTTGGGGCCAATACCCGGAATTTTCCGTAATTGCGCGCGCGAACGGAATTTGCCGTTCTCATTCCGAAACGTAACGATGCTGAGGGCGGTCCGTTCCGAGATGCCGGCAACATAACGCAACAGCGTCCACGACGAAGTGTTCAGGTCAACGCCCACCCGGTTGACGCAACTTTCAATCACGCTTTCGAGCGACGCCTGAAGCTGGCGCTGGTCAACGTCGTGCTGGTACTGGCCGACTCCGATCGACTTGGGATCAACCTTGACCAGCTCCGAGAGCGGGTCCTGCAAGCGGCGCGCAATGGAGATGGCGCCGCGCACGGTGAGATCGAGGTCCGGAAACTCCTGCCGCGCAACCTCCGAGGCGGAATAGACGCTGGCGCCCGATTCGCTGACGGTCACGGAAAAGACCTGCTCCAGCCGCCTGGCGCGCAGGAAATCGCGCACAAAAGCATCCGTCTCGCGGGAAGCCGTGCCGTTGCCGATGGCGATGGCGCGGACGTTGTGTTGCTGCAACAGGGTTTCGAGCGTCCTGGCCGCGGCTTCTTTCTCGCCCTGGGAGCGATGCAGGTGGATGACGTCGTTGGCAAGGAACTTTCCGGTTTCGTCAATGACCGCAATCTTGCAGCCCGTGCGCATGCCGGGATCGATTCCCAGAACGGAAATGGGCCCCGCCGGCGGCGAGAGCAGCAGATTGTGCAGATTGTCGCGAAATACCTGAATCGCTTCCCCATCCGAGCGCTCTTTCACTTCCATGCGGATTTCAGCCTGAATGGAGGAGTTCAGCAGGCGCTTCCACGAGTCTTCAATGGCAGCTTCAAGCTGCGGCGTCCAATCGCCTGACAGGCGCAAAATTCGTTCTTTCAGCATGGAAACCGCGCGCAACGGCTCCAGTTCGATCAGGAAGTAAAGGACGCCTTCGCTTTCGCCGCGGCGAATGGCCAGCATGCGGTGAGACGGGATGGCTTTCACCGGCTCCTGGTACTCGTAATACATCTTGTATTTCTCTTGCTCGTCAACGGCGTCGGCCACCTTGCGGCTTACCACCACGCCTTCTTCAAACATCATCTTCCGCAGCGCTCCGCGCAAATCGGCGTCCTCGCTGACCATCTCGGCCACAATGTGGCGCGCGCCTTCGAGCGCCTCTTCCAGGCTGTTGACGCCCTTTTCCGCATCCACCAAACCGCGGGCCAGGGTTTCAAGCGATTCGGCCGCCGGCTGCTGCGCCCAGAGATAGAGCGCGAGGGGTTCCAGGCCCTTTTCCCGCGCTATGGTCGCCTTCGTGCGGCGCTTCGGCCGGTAAGGCAGGTACAAGTCTTCCAACTCGCTTTTGTCGAGAGTCGCTTCAATGCGACTCCTGAGCTCATCGGTCAGCTTGCCCTGCTCGGCGATGGAAGCCAGAATCGTCTCGCGGCGCGCCACGAACTCGCGAAAGTAGCCCAGTTTTTCCTGGATGCCGCGCACCTTAACCTCATCAAGGTTGCCGGTCGCCTCCTTGCGGTAGCGCGCGATGAAGGGGACCGTGCCGCCTTCATCCAGCAACTCAATCACGGCCACTAGGCCGCGCATGGGAACGTCCAGAACTTGGGCAATGTGAAGCAGTAAGTCAGGGGAGAGAGTTTTTGGGTCGGTCATAATGGGAATAAAGGATTCCTGATCAACGGGGTTTTTCTGAGCCGATCATTCAATTTGCAAAGATGTAAGTTAAAGAATAAACCATAACCGCGCCGAACGCCAAAGCCATGCTTCTGACAGGCTGCCAGGGGCGGGAGGGTCCGCACCTTGAACCCACGGCAATTTCCGGCTTCAATATGCAGGCATTCTTGACAGAGGCAAGGGTGGGGTGATAGGTTACGCAGCTTGTCCGAAGGGCGTTAATCCAGGTTACGCTTTTGAGCGCTCGAGGTAAGAGGTGACGATGAAGCGCCGTACCGCTATCCGCTCAATACTGACGCTGCCGGCTGCCCTGGCCTTGCCGGTCCCCCTGCCCGCGCAGGAGGCTGCCCCGGCGCCCGCCGCCAGCAATGAAATGCCCGATACACCCACCGTGGCTGCGGATACGCACGCGGATACGGTGGTCAAGGCATTCAACGCCGACCAATTCGCCGCGCTCAACAAGTTGAGTTCTATCCTGGTTCCCTCACTGCCTGACACCCCTGGCGGCTTGGACGCCAAGGCTGCGGAATTTTTGGATTTTCTCATCAGCCAGTCCCCTCCCGACCGCGTCATGCTCTACAACGAGGGCCTCGACCGGCTGAACCAGGAAGCCCGCAAGCGGACGGGCAAACCCTTCGGCGAGATTACAGCGGAGCAGGCCCGGCCTATCCTTGCGCCGCTGCACGAGCCGTGGGCTTATGAGCCGTCTACGGACCCTTTCACATGCTTCCTGCGGGCGGCGAAGGAAGATATCCTGAAGGCAACCCGAAATTCGCGGCAATATATCAGCGTGGTTTCCCGTCGCAACCGCAGGGCGGGCGGCATGGGAATCTACTGGTATCCAATCAACGACTGACATGAACACTGACTATGACGTATTGATCATCGGTTCCGGCGCGTCAGGCGGTTCGGCCGCGCACGTGCTGGCCAAGAAAGGCATCCGATGCCTGATGCTCGATGCAGGGCCGGCTGTGGACTTTGAGCGTGACCGCGGTTTCAAGCGCGTCTACGATCTTCCTTACCGCGGCTTCGGCAAGCCGGGCCGATTCCCGAACGTGACGCAGGCCAACGAGTTCAACGGCAACGTGTGGGCGGACCAGAAGAAAAATCCCTACACTTATGATCGTTCCGACCCGTACAACTGGGTTCGGGTTCGACTGGTGGGCGGAAAGACGCTGTTTTGGGGACGCTGGAGCCTGCGGCTCAGCGACTACGAGTTTCGTTGCAAGGACCACGACGGCTACGGTGAAAACTGGCCCATCCGGTATGAAGATCTGGCCTCTTACTACGACCGGGCGGAGCGAATTTTTAGAGTGACCGGCCAAAAGGCGGGCCTGCCGCAGCTTCCCGATGGGGTGTTTATTGAAGATAACTCGCCGGACAGTGGCTCGATCCGGCGCTTTGACGCCGCCGCGGCGCGAAGGGGCATCGCCACAACGAAAGTGCGGCGCGCCAGTGGAGAACTGGCCAGTTCCGTAAATCTGCTTTTGCCGGGCGCGATCGAGACGGGAAACCTGCAAATTATCTCGGACGCCGTCGTGCGCGAGATCACGACGGACCCCAAGACGGGGCTCGCCAACGGCGCCTATTTTATTGACAGCCGGAGCCGGCACGATTATCACGTGAAGGCGCGGGTGGTGGTGATGGGCGCTTCCTGCCTTGAAAGCACGCGCATCCTGCTCAACTCGGGCCTCGCAAACTCGAGCGGCGTTCTCGGGCACTATTTGTTTGACCAGTTCTACGTCAAAGACGTTGTGGTGGCCGTGGTGCCGCAGGCGCGGGGCGGCAATCCTCCACGGGGGCTGATGGGCGGCGGCGGTTGCGTTCCGAGGTTCCGCAATCTCAAGACGCGCGAGAAAAATTTTATCCGCGGCTACCTGCTGGATTTCAGCAGCGGAAGCACTCCGGACGCCAAGTACTTTCCTGCTTATGGCGAGGCCCTGGAAAAGCAATTGGCGGAAGTGGACGGCGCCGGGTTCGGCATATGGGCGATCGGCGAGGTCTTGCCGCGCTATGAAAACCATGTGCGGATCGACAAAAAGGTTTCTGACGCCTGGGGCATACCGGCTCTGCACGTTCAAGCGAAATACAGCGACAATGAATTTGCGATGGCGAAGGACTCGATGCAGGTGAGTGAAGAATTGTGCCGAGCGGCAGGATTTGAAGTTCTAGCAAAGCATTGGCAGATGGTCCCGCCGGGCGAAAGTATTCATGAGTTGGGAACTTGCCGCATGGGAGACGACCCCAAAACTTCCGTGCTCAACAAATATAATCAATCGCACGACATCAAGAATTTATTTGTCGTTGACGGAAGCGCCTTTGTTTCCGGCGGCTGTCAGAACCCAACCCTGACCATCAGCGCATTGGCCATGCGAGCCGCGGAATATCTGGCTGAACAGATGCGCACGAGGGAAATTTGAACCTCTGTTTTTTCGCCCTGCTTTCCGCCGCTCTGGCGTCCACCACACCGGCCCATCCGCAGGCGCCCACCCAGCCCATCCCTTACAGCCATAAATTGCACGTCGCGCTGGGCCTGAAATGCCAAGATTGCCACGAGATGCCGGCGCCTGGTGACACGATGACTCTGCCGCAAACTCCAAAGTGCATGACCTGCCACAGTTCTATTGGCGCTGGCCGTCCGGCAATTGAAAAACTGAAAGCCTACGTGCAGCAGAAAAGGCCGATCCCCTGGGCAAGAGTCTATGAGATTCCGAGTTTCGTTATCTTCAGCCACAAGACGCACCTTGACGCCGGCGTCAAATGCGAGTCCTGCCACGGACCTGTGGCCCAGCGCGACCACTTATGGCGCGAAACCCCGCTTTCCATGGCTTGGTGCGTGAATTGCCACCGTGAAAAGAAAGCCACCACGGACTGCGGAAGTTGCCATCAGTTGCAGGATTAGGCTGCTCGCGGGACAGTCGGAGAATAACCTATTCCGTTTGTGGGGCGCGCCAGGCAGTTCACGCAATTCTTCTCCTCGCTTCCAGCTAAACAAAAATTAATTCAGAATTCAGGTATCGTTCCGGCCGGGTCGGCTATGGTAAGGAAGGTCTGGAAGACACGGGCGAACGCAAGCGAACGAGGATTATCCGCGCTGAAGCGCGCAAAGTGTAAGATTGCCTTTCGAGCTTTTCCCCGCCGGTCGACGCCCCTGTTTTTTGCGGGACCGCCTGCTTTTTAGGTTCGGCGTTGAACGGACAGGCGAATGAGAAACCAAAACCAGGAGGTGGCCGTGCCAACCGACCCACACAGGTTTGAGCGATTGAAACTGACTGTCCAGCTGATCGTGGCGCTCTGTTTAACCAGCGCCGCAGCCGCGGGACAGTCCGGCGGCGCGGCCGGTCCATCCGGGACTTTAAAGGCTCAACTTGCGCCGTCGGCGAAGTCCGCAGCATCCAACTCCAACCAGGATGCTCCACTTACCCTAACGCTGGAAGATGCGCTCAGGCGCGCAAGAATGTACAGCCCCCAATTCCAAGCTGCGGTGACGGCCGCAAAAATGGCGCGGGAGAATGTTGTTCAGTCCAGAGCGTCGCTTCTGCCCTCGGCCGATTACACCATGCAGGATCTCACTACTCAGGGCAACGGCATTCTTCCCAGCGGACGATTCGTCACAAACGACGGCGTTCACGTCTACCGAGCCTGGGGCGTTTTTCGACAGACCATCTCCGCCGACACCTTCACGCTTGCCGGATACCGGCGCGCAACCGCGGCGGAAGATCTGGCGCGGGCGCAGCAGCAGATTGCGCGGCGCGGGCTGAACGTGACCGTCACCGCGGCCTATTATGGCCTGGTGGTTGCCGAGCGCCAGTACACCACCGCGCAACAGAGCCGGGACTACGCCCGACGCTCGCTCAATGTCAGCCGGGAATTGGAGAAGGGCGGCGAAGTCGCTCACAGCGACGTGATTACCTTTGAAATCCAAGATAACCAGCAGCAGCAGGCGTTCCATGAGGCGAAACTCGCCATGGAAAATGCGCGCCTCAACCTGGCCGTGCTGCTGTTTCCGGATTTCAATCAAAACTTCAACGTGGTGGATGATCTGGACACCTCTCCGCCGCTCCCTACGCTTGTGGATGCCATGAACATGGCTGCGGCCGGCAACCCGGAGGTTCGCACTGCCATGGCGGCTTTGCGCGAGTCGAGATACGGCGTCTCGCAAGCGCGGGCGGCTTTTCTGCCGACGCTCTCTTTTGATGTCGATTACGGCATCGAAGCCAACGCCCTGGCGCTGCGCAGCCGAGCCAGTGCGTTCCCGGAGGCAGGCAAGCTGCCCAACCTCGGCTTCTTTGTGACGGCAACGCTCAGCGTTCCGGTGTGGCATTGGGGGGCCACGTTCAGCAAGCTGCGCCAGGCCGAATACCAGCGGCGGCAGGCGCGCGCGGATCTGAGCTTTGCCCAGCGCCAAGTTTTGAAGAACCTGTATTCCTACTATAATGAAGCTCGCACGGCCCGGGCGGAGTTGAGCACGCTCGAGAGTTCAGCGAATCTTGCCGCGGAGGGCTTAAGGTTGAACACGCTGCGCTACAAGGCCGGAGACACAACGGTTCTGGACCTGTTGAACGCTGAAAACACTTTGACGCAGGCCCGCAACAGTTACGCAACGGGCCTGGCGCGCTATCGGTTAGCCCTGGCCAATCTCCAGACCCTCACGGGGAGCTTCTAATTGATGCCACCTGAACAACCGCTGCTGGCCCGGGGCCAGAAAATCGTTAGGACTGAAAACTCCTCTGACCTTGCCGGACGCCTGAGCGGGCGCAACGCGGCACTGCAACCGGCGAAGCGGAGGCCCGGTTGGCAACTGTTCGAATACCGGATGCCGGCTTTGCTGGCGCTGGGTGTTTCGATGGTTCTGGCCGGGTGCGGTGGGAAGCAGGCTCCGGAAAGCGAGCCCCTCGTTACGGTCCAGGTTGTGCGTGTTGAGCGGTCGGAGATTCGCCAGCAGGTTTCTACGGAAGCGGTTCTGTACCCGTTGCATCGGGCGACAATCGTTCCAAAAATCAGCGCCCCGGTGGAAAAATTCTATGTTGAGCGCGGAGACCGGGTGCGCGCCGGGCAGTTGGTTGCGATGCTCGAGAACAGCGATCTGGCGGCCGCCGTTGCGGAGAACAAAGGTGCTTATCAACAGGCCGAGGCGAATTACGAGAGCACTTCCGCCTCCAATCTGCCTGAGCAGACGCAGAAGGCGGAAGCTGCGGTGACGAGCGCGAAGGCGTCATACAAAGCCGCGCAGCAATTGTACGCGAGCAGCAAAAAGCTCTATCAGCAGGGCGCGCTGGCGGGAAAACAACTGAACCAGGCGGAGGTCGGGCTGACCCAGGCCGAGACTCAGTTGCAGACCGCTAAGCAGCAACTCGAAAAGCTGCATTCCGTGGGACTGAAAGCGCAGTTGAAAGCGGCCCAGGGACAACTGGCGGCCGCCAAGGGCAGGTACCAGAACGCACAGGCACAGCTTGCCTATTCCGAGATTCGGAGTCCGATCGACGGCGTGGTAACCGACCGGCCGCTCTACCAAGGAGAGATGGCAGCTTCCGGCACGCCGCTGATGACGGTGATGAACCTGTCCCAGGTTGTGGCGCGGGCCCATTTCCCCGCATCAGAGGCCGCGCTGCTGAAGGTGGGCGATCCTGCGGAGGTTTCCGTGCCAGGAGAAACCAAGGCGGTCGCGGGAAAAGTCACGGTGGTCAGCCCGGCGCTCGATCCTGACAGTACGACGGTCCAGGTGTGGGTTCAGGCTCCGAATCCCCGCGACCAACTGAAGCCGGGCTCAACCGTCAGCGTCAGCGTCATCGCCAGGAAAGCGCCCGACGCGTTGGTGATTCCGAAGTCCGCGCTCGTATCAGATTCCGGTCAGGGCAAGTTTGTCATGGTCATCGGCCCCGGCCATAAGACTCATCAAACCCAGGTTCAAACCGGCATCGAGCAGGACGGCAAGGTGCAAATTACCCAGGGGCTCAAAGAGGGAGACCTGATCGTGAGTGAAGGCGCGTACGGGCTGCCGGATGGCACCCGGGTGAAATATTAGGCTCCAGATGGATAACCGCACAGGACCAAAACCTGCGGTACCGGCCCCTTCCGGCCCGCGTCAAAAGAATGCAAACTCCTACTGGTTCGCGCGGGAGACCAAGCCGATCCTCTTCCTGATCATCGCGCTCGCGCTCGTAGGAGCCTATCTGGGCTTCACGATTCCCATTGCGGTTTTCCCAACGACGAATTTCCCTCGCGTCATCATCGCTGTCGACAACGGCGTGATGCCCATCGACCAGATGATGGTCACCATCACGCGGCCCCTTGAAGAAGCTGTGGGCGGCGTGCTGGGGATTCAGGACGTGAAGTCCATCACCAGCCGCGGCTCTGCGGAAATCGACCTTTTCTTCGACTGGCACGTCGACATGTTCCAGACGCTCCAGCGCGTGAATGCAGCGATCGCAAGAATACGGCCCGATCTGCCGCCCACCACCCGGATTGAAACGAATCGCCTGGAATTTTCAAGCTTCCCGATCCTCGGCTACAGCCTGACGTCAAAGACGGTGCCGCAAACCACGCTCTGGGAACTGGCCACGTACGGCATCAAACCTCGGCTGAACAGCCTGACGGGTGTTGGAAACATTGTGATCCAGGGCATGCAGGTGCCGGAATTCCATATCACGCCCGACCCGGCCAAACTGTTGGTAACGCACCTGACCATCTCGGATCTTCTCGGAGCGGTTGACCGCTCCAACCTGATCCAGTCTCCGGGATTGCTGACGCACGATCACCAGTTGTATCTGGGACTGATCAGCGGCCAGGTCCATCATCCGCCGGAAATCGCCAACATTTATGTCAAGAAGGACGCCGCCGGCAATCCCCTCTACATCCGCGACGTTGCCAACGTCTCTTCAGGGATTGCGCCCAACTACACCATCGTCACGGCAAACGGGCAGCCGGCTGTGCTGATCAACGTGAACCGGCAGCGCGCGAGCAACACGATGCGCGTCGCAACGGAAGTTAAAACAGAAATGCACCAGATCGAGCGGACGCTGCCGCCGGGGGTGAAGGTCAGCAATTTTTACGACCAATCGTGGATTGTGGGGGAATCCATCAAGAGCGTCCGGGACGCCATTTTGATCGGGATCATCCTGGCATCTGCGGTGCTGGTGCTCTTTCTGCAAGACTGGGGATCATCGTTCATCGCCGGCATGGTGATTCCGATCAGCATCCTCATGACTTTTATCGCGCTGAAAGGGCTGGGCGAGAGCTTCAACCTCATGTCGCTTGGGGGCCTTGCGGCAGCGGTGGGATTAATTATCGACGACGCCATCGTGGTGGTTGAGAACACGGTCTTGCGCCGCGAGGCGGGCGAAAACCGGTTCGAAGCCGTCGCTCACTCGCTTAAAGAACTGACCGTGCCTTTGATCGGCTCGACGCTCACGCCCATCGTGGTCTTCGTGCCTTTGATTGCCATCACCGGAGTGACCGGTGTTTTCTTTCGCGCGCTTGCCGTCACCGTCGGCGTCGCGCTTTTCGCGTCTCTCACGCTGGCGCTCACCTGGACCCCCAACTTGTGCCTCTATCTGCTGCGCCACAAGGCCAAGCCTGAAGCCGAACTGCCCGGCGGGAATCAGGACGGCCGGGAGCCCCCTGCCGCGCCACCCGCTGGCGCGGCGGAGGGCGGGCAGGAACCTCAGGCCGACCTCACGCCCGAGCAAATCGAAATGAGGCGGGTGATGGCGCTTGAAGAACGCTCGATGGGAAGGATCATCAGCCGCATCATTGGTTTTTACGATCACTGGTTTCGCCGCGCGCTGGAACGCCCCTGGCTGCTGGCGATTCTGGCCGTGGTGCTCATCGTGGTTTCTTTTTTCTGCTACCGCCATATCGGTTCCGACCTGCTGCCCCCCATGGATGAAGGAAGCTTTATCCTGGACTATGTGACGCCGCCCGGCAGCTCGCTGGAGGAATCGAACCGCATGCTGGACCATATTCTGCAGATTATCCACTCGATGCCCGAGGTTGCGAACACTTCGCGGCGCACCGGACTCCAGTTGGGCCTGGCCGCCGTGACGGAGGCGAACACTGGTGATATTTCCGTAAAGCTCAAGACCCATCGGCGCCGGGATGTGTGGGCAATCATGAACGCAATCCGCGCCAAGGTAGCCCAGCAGGAACCGGCGGTGAGTGTGGATTTCGTCCAAAAGCTCCAGGACATGATCGGCGACTTGACCAGCGCGCCGCAGCCGATTTTCATCGAGCTCTTCTCTCCCGACGCTAAACTTCTCAAGGCATGGGCGCCCAGGGTGGCAGATGCGATCGGCAACATCCAAGTCGGAGGCAAACATCCCGTTGTCGATATTGACGATGGCATTGATTCAACCACCAGCGGCCCGGCCATCGTATACCACGTGAATCTGACGAAGGCGGCTCACGCCGGTTTCACGCCTCAGGACGTGGTGACGGAGGCCGACGCCATGCTGGACGGCGTGCCGGCTGCGCAGCCGGCTGTGGTGAACGACCGCCCTTACACCCTGCGCATTCGCTATCCAAGGAAGGACCGTTCGTCGCTCCGTTCGATGAACAATACCCTCATGGTGAGTCCCACTGGAAAGTTGGCCAGCCTGGGAACTCTCGCCGCCATCAGCAAACTGCCCGGGCAGACGGAAATCCTGCAGGACCACGAGCAGCGGTACGTGGCCGTCACGGCGCGCCTGGAGGGCCTGGACCTGGGCCATGGAATCGCGGCCGTCAAGCAGGTCATGGCGGGCCTCCATCTTCCGTCGTCAATTCGAGTGGAATACGGCGGCCTTTACCAGACGCAGCAACGATCATTCCGCGATTTGGTCCTGGTCTTGTTTCTGGCGGTGATCTTTGTATTCCTGGTTCTGCTTTTTGAATTCAAAAACTTTTCCGCCCCGATTGCGATTCTGGCTTCCGCCATCCTTTCCACCGCGGGAGTCCTGTTTGCTCTGTTGATTACCGGATCAACCTTTAACTTATCTTCTTTTATGGGACAGATCATGGTGATCGGAATCGTGGCGAAGAACGGCATCCTGATCCTGGATGCGGAGGGGAAGTTTCGCGCGGCGGGCTTTAGCTCCAAAGAGGCGATCGTCCAGGCGGGCCGGCGGCGGCTGCGTCCCATCGTGATGACGGCGCTCGCGGCGGCGCTCGGGTTCCTCCCGCTGGCGCTCGCGATCGGCGCAGGATCACAAATGCTCCAACCGCTGGCCATCGCCGTGATCGGCGGCATCCTGATTGCCATCGTGCTTTCACTGATGGTCACACCCGTCCTTTACTATTACTTGAGCAAGAGGCCGGCGTAAGAGAGTGTGGAATTCGCCCTATACTGGCAGTGACCTGATCGGCGGGATGGTCCGCTGGCAGGCTGCCGGATGCTTTTGACGATTTCTTGCTAGAATATCCTGGTTCCTCCGAGAGCCGGGATTGCAGTCTTTTACTGAGAGCCGCTCTCAAGCTACTCTGTAAACCTTGAAGAGGTATTCAATGAAGCATTCGCCTTCTTTTTTGAAACTTGTTGCCGACAGCAAAACTCAAATCAGCCAGGTTGACATCCATCAGGTCAGGGAATGGCTGGATTCGGACAAAAGGTTCTACCTGATTGATGTCCGCGAAGAGAGCGAGTGGGCCTCCGGACGCTTGCCCTGCTCGATCCATATCGGAAAGGGAATTATCGAACGCGATATTGAGCGGACGATACCTGACAAGGACGCTATTTTAGTTCTGTACTGCGGCGGGGGTTTCCGCTCAGCGTTAGCGGCCGAGAGCTTGCAAAAGATGGGTTATACGAACTCTATCTCCATGGATGGCGGCTGGCGAAGCTGGCTTGAAGCGGGATACCCCGTCGCCGACGACTAAAGCCGGACCGGACGCTTAGGAACTGGGGATTGCACGATCCCCTAAGGCTGTTGATGCCTCGTCGTCTTGTTCTAAAAAGAAATTTCGGTTCTGCATTGCGCGGGGCTATAATGGCCGCAGTGGCGTGAAAGAAATTCTACGCCAGGAGGTATTGTAATGGATGGGCTTTTAGAACCAACTCACCTCTTTTTCATCCTGGTCATCGTACTCATCATATTCGGACCTGGAAAGTTGCCTGAACTCGGCCGGGGTTTGGGAAAAGGCATTCGTGAATTCAAGGGAGCAATCCGCGGGGTTACAGAAGAGACCAAGGACTCGGATAAAAAGCTCGCCTGACGTCGCGCGGGCTTTCTGACAAATCGATCCTCGGACAGGCTCTCTCTCCGGTATTGCAGGCTGGTTCCCGGCATCTTCGTAGGCTAAACATCACACCCGATGTGCTGAGCCCCTAAACTGTATCCTGAAAGAAGCGGATTGTTGCGCACAAGAGTGTCCTCTCGTGCAAAGATGGGCTGTGAATGCTGCCGCGGGGTCTTAAAGGAGTGACGCAAGAAAGCCCCACGCGAGACCGCCAAACCAGGTAAGAAATACCACGGCTCCCAGCACGGGTCCCGCGGTGAGAAACAAAACCACCAAAAATTTGTTCAACGGATCCGAGGCGGTTCTTGCATCCTCGCTTGGCAGTCCGGTTGTATGGCTCCCTGCTGCGGATAAGACCGGGTTTATAAGTAAACCTGCCATGATTGCCTCCTTTGCCGGCATCTCTCTTCCGGAAATCGCCGGAAGCTTCCGGCAGATAGGTAGATACTTTCTCCACCTAAATATCCTCTCGTTCAGGAGTGCCGGCAGTGCTGCAGATCACACCCTCCTGTGATTCTTAAAGGATTCCGCGCATCCCATGGCACAAGCCACAAATTGCCGAAAATGCGTTCAATAAAAATCTCAGTTTTAGTGAGAATTGGGAACAAGCGGGGCGTGGCGATAACGGGGCACGATCACCACAATCACAATAGCGGAGCAGATAATCATACCGGTACTTACCAGGAATACGGACCCGTAAGAAACATTCTGCGCCAGCCACCCTGTCGCCAAGGTAAAGAGCATTCCTCCAAAAGCCGCCGTCGTGCCGCCAATCCCGGTAACTTGAGCCACCTCTTCGCTTGGGAACAAGTCCGCCGGCAGGGCAAGGATATTGCTGGCCCAGCTCGTGTAACCAAAAAGAACCACGCTGATCCACACGATCGCCCACAAGTTGCTGTGAACCTCAAATGCCGGGATGCCCGAGAACATCAGAATGGCGCTTACGACCATCACCATTTTCCGTGCGGTTACGGGTGCCTTTCCGTGCCGCACCAGCACGTCCGAGGCATGGCCGCCCACCCAGCCTCCGACCCCGGCAAAAAGGAAAGGAATCCAGGCGGTGGCCCCGATCTGCATGAGGCTGAAGCCCCGGCTTTGAGACAGATATTCAGGCAACCAGAAAGCATAAAACCACCAGATCGGGTCCGCAAAAAAACGCCCCACCATCAACCCCCAAACCGCCCTTTCGCTGAAAAACTGGTGAAAGGGACGGCGCGGGATGGAATCAGTATTACCCGCAGCCTGGAAAGGCATCACGTGCGGCGGCCTGTAAAGCACATGCCAGGCAACGACCCAAACAACTCCCGTAAGGCCGATGACCACAAACATGAGCCGCCAGCTCCACATTCCCGCCACCGCCGCTACAATAGGAGGCGCAATGATCGCTCCGAAAGTCGATCCGCTATTGAATACACCCACTGCAAACGCGCGCCGTTCAGGAGGGAAATTCTCACTGACAGCTTTGATCCCCCCAGGCCAGTTGCCCGCCTCAGCCAGACCCAGCAGAAGCCGCAGCGCAGCCAGGCTGATGACGCCCACCACAAGTCCATGGAGCATGCTGACAACCGACCAACACGCCACGCAGAGAAAAAGCCCGAGCCGCGTGCCGATCATGTCAATGACTTTGCCGGCCAAAGACTGGCTGAGCATGTAGCCAAGCAAGAAGATGAAGACAACACGAGAATAATCGATGGTGGTAAGGCCGATTTGATGGTGGAGAATCGGGGCGATGATGGAAAGCGTTTGGCGGTCGAGATAATTGATGGCGGTCGCCGCAAACAGCAGCATCAACACGATTCGCTGGCTGGCTGCGGAGCGTTTTTTCAGCTGAAAAACTCCCATGCTCTAGTCGGCATTTTTAACGCTAAGGTAAATGGTGCGTCCCGCGTCGACCAGTAAGTTGGCGCCCGTAATGCAACGGGACATATCGGATGCTAAGAACAATGCCGTGTTGGCGACATCTTCAGGAAGAATTTTGACCGGCAAAGGCTGAAGGGCAAGGATCTGGCCGGCCGAAAGCTTCTTGTTCTCTTCGAGATAATCCAGGGTCATCGGTGAAAAAACCAGGCCGGGAGAGATGGAGTTGACGCGAATGCCTTGGGGGCCGAAATCAACGGCCAGGTTCCGGGTCAAAGAAAGCATCCCGCCTTTGGCGACTCCGTAAGGGAAGGAATTTCCCTGGGCGCGCACCGCGTGAGTGGAAGCGATATTGATGATCGAACCCCCGCCCGAAACGATCATCATGGGCAGAGCGTGCTTTGCACAAAGCCACGCTCCCTTCAAATCAATACCCAAACAGCGGTCCCAATCGTTTTCGTCTGCCGTCGTCGCATTCTTGAAAACATAGATTCCGGCCGAGTTCACCAGAACGTGGAGTTCGGAAGTATGGCGGCGGACCTCGTCGAACGCCGCTGACAGCTTTTCCGAAGACGCCACGTCCGCTGATACCGCGGCGGCCTTTCCTCCGGCCTGCTCAATTTCCCGGGTGACCTTCGCAGCCGCTTCAGCATTTTGGTCCAGGATAATTGAGAAAGCTCCGTGCTTGGCAAACTCCATCGCCGTGGCGCGGCCAATTCCGGAACCGCCTCCTGTAATCAGGGCTGTCTTGTTCGTCAGCATGGCAATTTACTCCACGTCATTTTCCTGAAAGCCCCCGAGATCCACTTCCGGCTCATCAAGAACCATGCCAAGCTGGCGCCGGTTAAAGATCAGGACAACCGTGTTCGGCGCCAGAGCCTCCGGGGAATGGCGCGTGCCTCGGGGGATAACCATGAAATCACCGCGCCCAAGTTCAATGGGCCCGGCTTCGGTATCAATTCGCAAGCGGCCCTCAAAAATGAACCAGCCTTCGTCGCCATGAGGATGAAAATGCCAGGGGAAACGGCCGGCTGTCTTGGCGACGCGAACCGTGTATTCCTGGTCAACGGCGATGACGTGAAAGTTGGTGCGCGGCGGATGCGGCGCAAGGAGTTCCAGAAGATTGGTTTTTTTCGGCTGCCACATTTTATTTCTTCCTGACTCCTTTCAAACCCGTTCCCAAATCCACTTTCCACTTTCGATCGTGGATGTCGGGCACGGAATGATCGATCCCGTAATCGCGCCAGCCAATTTCGTACCGCAAAGCTTCCACCTTCTCCCAGTCAATCTCAATCCCCAATCCCGGTCCGTCGGGGACAATCATGTAACCCGCCTCGTACTGGATCTTGTTCCGAGCCGGGTCTTCCGTATAGAGTTTGGGTCCGATGGCGACCGTGGGATAGTGAACGTTGACGACGGCTGCGCCCACGTGAGCCTCCGCCGCCGTGCCGAGCGAAGTCTCCTGGGTGGTGCTGAGGATCGTCCGCAGACCCAGGGTTTCCGCCACGGCAAAGACCTTGAGGGACTCCCGCATGCCGCCATGCGAGCTGTTAGCCACGTTGATAATGTCGACGGCCCGCGCCTCCCACATGGCAATCGCCTGCCGGGCGTTGCCCACATGCTCGCTGACCGGAAGATCCAGCTTGGCGCGAACTTCCGCCATGCCCTGAAGGTCATAAACGGGCGCGACGCTTTCCACGTATTGAGGTTCATAGTATTTCCGCATGCGATGGGTCAGGCGAACAGCTTCAGAGGGATGGACGTGGTTGCTGAAATCAAAGGCCTGCATTGTGATCCGATCCCCAATCTGCTCGCGCAGCCGGGAAAGGAACCGCTCGTCAAAGTCCGGATTTCCGCCGATATAGATTCTGAAATTATCAAAGCCTTCCGCCAGCAATCGCTCCACCAGCGCGAGATTCTGCTCCACGTGTTGCTCATTCAGGTTTCGGAAGATGGGGAAGCACACCTTGATGCGCGTCCGCACCGGCCCGCCGAACAGAACGTAAACGGGAACCCCCAGGGCTTTGCCCGCAAGGTCGTGCAGGGCCATCTCGATGCCGGCCCGAAGACTTCCCGTATAGACTCCCACATCTCCGCGCCCCGTAAACAAGAGGCTGAGAAGATGGTCCAGCCGAGCCAGTTCCATGGCGTTCTGCCCGCAGAGCACATTGGAGAGACTCTGCTGAAGGTCGCCGAGATCGGGCATCGTCAGGGGCAGGTCCGTAATATCAGCGTATTCTCCCACCCCAACCAGCCCGGAATCCGTCTCCAGGCGGATTAACACATGCTGAGAAGCGTCGCCCGAGACGCGTGGCGTTCGAATAGGATGTAGGCTGATCCCAGTTACAATTACGGAATTTTTTGGATTCAGGTTTGCACTTTCTTCCGTCAAGCAATTCCTCCCTCGGACCGTTTCAACGCGCGTCCGACAGCAGCCAGAAGATGTCGTGGCGCAAGCCCGAAATGATATCAATGAACCGCTCCCAAACCGTTCGCACCGAGAGAGCGTAGCCGAGATTCTACCTCAACCGCTGAGCGCGCAGCAGGTGGAAAAATCCGGATGCCGGCAATCCCACCTGAAGAGTGAAGCGAATCCCGTCTCAGTGGTCTGCCTGAAATTTCTCGAAATTCTTCGGCCGCAAGCGCACAGCGGCGTTCATGACAGACTCTTTTGGGCCGCCTTTTCCTTATAAAGTTTGTAAGTCAGAACACGGGACTGCGCTGGTCCCATCCGTGACAAGAGCCTTTTGTAGAAGCTTTCGGCGTCGAGGCTATTGACCATGTTCATCAGGATTTGGTGTTGCCTGTCGAACGCGCGGTAGGTAACGGCGTCGGGATCGACCAAAGAATTTAAATGCTGATGCAGTTCATGGACCAAGCCCGCCATCTCCGGCTTCTCGCCCAGATTGTTCAATTCGCCGGGATCGTCCTTCAGGTTGAAAAGCAGCGGCTTATCCCCGGTAAAGTAGATGTATTTCCAATCCCCTTTCCGAATCATGAAGGAGCCGGTGATATTGCCTGTGGAATGAGACTCGCTGAAGGCAAATTCCGGCTTGGCCCCACCCTGGCCGTGGACCAAGGGCACAAGCGAATGCCCGCGCAATTCAGCAGGCCGCGGAACTCCCGCGATATCCAGCATCGTAGAGACCATGTCAACGTGCGAAACCGGCGTTGTGATTGTCTTCCCCTGCGGCAGGCCCGCCCCAGCCATGATCAGGGGCACGCGCGCGGCGTTTTCGAGCAACACATCCTTAAACCAAAGGCCGTTCTCGCCGAGCATCTCACCGTGATCGCTGGTGTAAATGATGAGCGTATTTTCAGACTCGCCGCTGCGATCGAGTTCATCGAGCAGCGAGCCCACATGTTCGTCGAGCTCCGAAATCATTCCGAAATACGCAGCACGGGCCCTCTGGACGCGCTTTCGGGAAATGGGCGCGGATACATTGTGAAAGTTTGCAAGCAGCGTAAAGGGCTCCGGCCGCTCGTCAAGGTAACTTAAGGGAACAACGGGCAAGGGCATCTTTCCCGGAGGGTAGGTGTCGACGTATTTTCTCTGCGCGATCCAGCGCGGGTGCGGCATTGTAAATCCCACATACGCCGCCCAGGGCTGGCGCAGTTTCGGCGCTTCGTTGCGAAGAAACTGGAGAGCCCGCCGGGCCCTTTCGGCGTCTCGACTCTGGTAGTCTCTAAACCACCCGCTCACCTGGGGGCGCTCAGGCAGATACATGCAGACGGGTGCGCGAAACAGGGAAGTGATGTCAGGATTTCGGGAATGGCCGTTCGAGACCTCAACCTCATGAAAGCCGTAATCTGCCCCGTGGGTCAAGTCCATCTTGCCGGTAGCCCAGCAGTAATAACCCTGTGAGCGAAGCCGATTGCCCCAGGTCGGCTTGTCAGGGCCAAGCGGTGTCGCATTGCCAAAAGAGTCCACGTCTGAAGCAAACATCCCGGTCATCAGGCTCGCCCGCGCCGGCACGCAGACCGGGTTGTTCGAATAGCAGTTTTGGAAGTTTACTCCGCGCGCCGCCAGGCGGTTCAGATTAGGGGTTTGGACTAATGGGAAACCATTCAGACCCAGATAGCGGCCGCTATGCTGGTCGCAGACGATGAAAACAATGTTGGGCCGCCCCGCCGCTGCTGATTCCGAGGAGAGCGCGGAACCCGGCAACGCGGCCGGCAGCATCACCGTGGAAAGCAGCGACTTCCCAAATCCTCGTCTCGAAATCGGGCTCATGTTTTCTCCTTCCACGGGACGGGAGTGCCCTTTATTGTTCGTCCCCCTGGCAACTCAGGGAACCCTCCTGCCCTGAGCGATTCATCAATCCGCTAGGAGTGCAGTCATGAAGCTTCGGCCAGCACACCCGCGGCGGCTTGCACAAAAAATATGGTTCCCAGGTCACGGAGATGATAAGGCAACCGATCGGTTCCGTCCGGATACATTACCGTGGACAGGATGGCTCCGCGAAGGTTGGGGTCGGAAGGTTTTGTGAACTGCAACCGCATGCAATACTCGAGAGCCTTGCTCATGGCTGCCGCCCAGCGGTCTTCATGGGTAAGCTTCCATAGCCCCTGCCACAGGATCACCGCGCATTCGATGCCGCTGGTTTCCTGACCGAACGAATTTGTGTTGAAGTCGCGGAAGGTCCCCCGGAACAGGCCGCCATCGTGCCGCATCGCATGGATGTACCATTCGCCTGCGCGAATGGCGCAGTCCAGGTATTTGGCCTTTCCGCTGTTTTGATAGGCGGCAATCTGCGGGTATCCCCACCAGTAAGCCTGCCGAGGGTGGATTAACCCCGTCAAGGGGTTGCAGGGAGGATAGTTGATCCAGTTCCCCGGCGGAGACTCATCTCGCAGCAAACGGTCGGCTGTTTCATAGAAGATGTGCCGGTATTCCTGCAGGCCCGTGTGCTTGAATGCTTTCAGGAAAATGGCGTCGTCAAGCAGAGGTCGGCCGTGCATCGGAGGGAACCAACTGTCTCCGGGTGGGTTGATCCACAGAGATCGCTTGACAGAGTAATCATCTCTGAACACGCCCCGGCCCATGTAGGCGTTGTGGGCCACCCACTTGACGGCCTCTTCAACCCACGTCCAGTACTGGGCCTTCCCGGTCGCCTTGGCGAGAACCATGAGGCCATCCAGACACTCGAGAACGCACGACGTATTCACCCCATGAACGACTCCCTCGGCGCCCCAAATGAGCCCGTGATTCTTGTTCTTGGCATCAATGATGCGGGCTTCTCCAATAAACTCCGCGCCGAGTTCCGCAGATTCAAGAAGCGAAGGGTCTCGAAGAATCTGACTGGCGAACACCAGGGCCTTTATCGCTTGACCGGTGTGCCAAACAGGGGCGAAAAAGCTCCATTGGCGAAGCGCGGCATTGTACTCACCGCGAATCGCTCCCTTCCAGTGTTGGTAAGGAAGGGCGTGAGGGTTTTTCTCAGTTGTCAGCTTGTCGCTCTTCATTTGAGCGACATCCGCAATCCAGGAACAGGCAAGCCGCAGTGAGGACCGCAGGCCATCGACGTTAACACCAAGCGCCCGGAGGCGCGGAAGGAGTTCAGCTTTGTTCTGTACGGCCGCAGCACCTCGGGCAGTGTTCCGGTTTGAGCCGGCCGCCCTTCCTCCCAAACCCATCGCTCCTACCGGAGCGAGCAAAGCTCCCTGCCAAAGGAAGTCGCGACGGCTAAATCCAGAATGGGGATCGCATTTTTCCGTCATGAGCACCTCTTGGTAATGGGCGTTGCCTGTCCAGAGCGTTTTCGCTCTTTAAGGACACGGCGTATACGATGGACCGCCCGGCCGGTCAAAAAATAAACAGTACCGTCCGATAGCCTAAGATTCCCCGCACATCATTGAGGCAATATGCCATGGGCTTGAAGGAAATTAAACACGGCTTCCTCCGCTCTCATGTTTTCGCTGCGGCTCCACCCTCCGTGCCCTCCTCCAGGAATGGTGACAAGCTGGTTTGGAACTGAAGCGCGGTTGAGGGCCCGCTCAAGATCTACACCTTGGTGATAAGGCACCAACGGGTCTTGATCACCTTGAATCGTAATAATGGGTGGCAAGCCCTTGCGAACATAGGTGAGCGGAGACAACTGCTTCGCCAGCTCCATACGATTGGGCTGGCTCCCCAACCACTCAACCGCCCAGGTTCGAAGGTCAGGGCCCTGCAGCAGGTCGGCGACGTCAGTAATGCCAAAAAAGTTGACGATGGCTGCGACCTTCAAGTCCTCTTTCCCCGGACACATGGTGTCGAACTCAGAGTGTTGGGGGAGCATTCCTGTCATAAGGGCAAGGTGGCCGCCCGCGGAATGGCCTGCCACGACAAGCTTCGATGTGTCGAACCCATATTTCGAGGCGTTTCTGTATACCCAACGAAGCGCGCAGCGGCAATCTTCAACGGCGGCTGGAGCCAGCGACACATGGGCCAAACGATATTCGACGTTGACGACATTCATTCCTTTGGCAAGGAAGGGCAGCGGCCACAGCTCGTAGAATTCTTTGCTGCCGCCTACCCAGCCGCCACCGTGAATGTAAATGACCGTGGGTCGCTTCTGACTGACGGGTCCGGCCGTGATGACGTCCAGCTTGAGATCAACGTTGTTGGCCTTTCCGTAAACGATATTGGGATGGACCTGGTATTCATACGCCGCAATCGTGGCCCACTTCGTGACCGGGTCGAGTTGTTGGGCGAAAAGCGTTGAACTGAACAACATTAAGAAGAGAACGGGCACAAGCTTCTTGGTCATCACAAAACTCCTTCTTATAGGGCATGTAGCCTTCGATGGATATTACCGCAAGAACAATTTGGTTCCTCACCCGCTAACTGGTCAACGTGAAATGGAAGAGATGTTAACATCCTGGTCCGGGTAAATCACAACCAAATCGTAGGTGTGGAGCTCAGGCACAAAGATTTCAGATTCACTCCCTGCGCTCCGGACAATAGCCTGCTTCCGGCCCAAGGTGTCCGGTGAAAGAATCTCGACGCGCTTCACCGGGAAACTTGCGCGGACGTGAATGTTCTGCTGGAGGTCCTGTTTGTAGTTAAGAAGGTGCAGGACGATTCGCCGCTCCTTTGCCTGGTAGGCGATGTTTGAAAAAACCGTCGCGCGCGGCTCCACTTCAATCGCCTGCTTTGCCATGTGCTTCCGAATTAGAGCTGCCATTTCCCCCGCCGCCGGCATTTGGGACAAATAGATCGCCAGCCCTTTTCCCTGGTGGCGCGCCTGCAACTCGCGCGGAATCGCTCGCTTGGTAATCCCGAGCAGTCCGCCCAGCCCAAAGTCCTGGTCATCGCCCGCCGGCCCGGGACCAAACAAGGAGGCATCCTGAACCGCAATAAGAGTCCCTCCCTTTTCTTTCATCCAACGAGCCAGAGCAGCGTCCCAAGCCTTGCTAAGCGGATTCGTGTTGGGCGCCACCACCACCTTGTAGTGGTCAAGGACAGACTGCCGCGGTTTCTGGTAGTTGAACAGCACATCGTAGTTGAGACGCTGGTCGGAGAGCTTGTTCAGGCTGGACACAATGCTATCGGTCGTGTCGCTCAGAATGGCAACCTGCGCCAGCGACTTCGGCTCCGTGTAGTACCCTTGGTTCCGCTCGAGAAAGGCGTTATACCGCCCGATCGCACGCAAATCGTTGAGCGCCTCGGTATCCTGAAAATAGAGATCCCGCAGAAACATCCCTTCCACAAAAATCTCCAGGCTCGTGTGGTACATGGCGCATTCGGCAATCGCCAGTTGCCATTTCGGGCCCGCCATCAAAGTGGTTTCGCGAGTTCCCGTGTGCCGCCCTCTATCCTCAACCGAAACTGGCCGCCACCCTTCGCCAATGGCGTCGTTGTAGCGCAGTAGCCCGGCATTTGTGACAAGCTCGGGAGTGGACTTGTCCGTGTAGTACCCCGGTTCCTGCCCGTCTTCGGTCGTCACACCGTTCTGCAGGCGGCCCCAAGTGTAAATGCCACGGTTGTAATTCGACATGATCACAATGTGCGGGTTAATCCTGGAAACAACCGCATAGATCTCGTCGAGGAAATGGGCCACGTTTTGCTCGCCATAATAACCGAAGGTGTTGTCGATCCAGAAAGCGTCCGCGCCTGCTCGCGCTGCGGCTGTTACGCGTTCTTTTTGCAAGGCCAGCCAGCCGGCATTCGTGATATGCGCCATGTAGCGGCTCGGACGGCTGTAAAACCACGGACTGCCGTCCGGCCGCCGCTTCACCCAGGCGACGCTTGCAGGCAGATGCTCAAACATGTCCTCCCAGAAGATGTTTCCGATGGAGAAGTAAGCGGCGACTCGAATGTTATTTTCGTGGCACGCCTTGATGTACGTCCTGAGCAAGCGCCACTGCTTTGCTTCGGTCGCCGGCGAAAAGCCATTGCTCCACGTAACCCACACCCAGTTGATGTGGGCGATTTTCAAATACCGAATGGTCTTGGGGTTATACCAGCCTTGCGTGGCCTGGAGAATATGCAGGGGATTGTCCGGAGTGAAATTCGGCCAGCCCGTAAGCTCTCCCTTTTTAGCTTCAATCGGCCCGCCATCCCAGCGCGCGGACCGAAACCTGCCCGTCTGAAACCAGGCGGGGACATTGGCAGGATTCAGAATCGGCCGCAGAGCTTGCTGCGGGCTTGCAACGCCTGTCGCGGCCAAGCTCAAGAAGATTCCAACCACCGCCAGGAACCGTCCAGCCTTCAATCGGCCGCTTTGATTCTTGGCCAACGATGTGTTCGTCTCTCCAGATTCACTGTTTCTGATGATCGAGAAGCGCAAGCTTTTTCTCCTGCCTCGAACTGTATCGCTTTCCTTACCGCTATGAATCCAGAACGACATTTAGCTCAGGCCATTGTGAGGGAGCCATCCGGCAATTCCAAGCCCTTAGTCCTTGAAGGCAGGAGACCCCTTTCGACCTGCTGTGTGGACCCTATCCGTGGTTCGCGAAGGCAGTTTAACAGAGTGGAATGTACGCTGTCGCCAGGAGGCCGGGGCACCGATCGGGAATTTGGCACGAAAGCCGACGCCCGGAAATCAAAGTCACAGCGTGCGCAAAAAAGGCGCCGTAACCGAACTCCCGATACTTGATATACACTTGACCTTCTCTTTTGAGCGTGTGGACCTTACTACCACTAAGCCGTGGCGCGTTTTGAATTTCAAGTGTGTGCTGAAGCCCATGCTTCGGCGGCCACAAATGTTTCGGGGCGCGGAGCGAAGATCGCAAGTGGAAAGGAGCGAAAGATGAATCGCAGGGATTTTATGCGCGGGGTAGCGGCGGGGCTATCGGTTACCCAGGTTCCCAATTTGCTGCTCGCGGCTGAAGCAGATGCCGGTTCGCCTCGGGCCTGGCTGAAAAACTCGCCCTTTGTGGCCGTGGGCAGTTGGGATGATATGCCAATTTTCCGTTTGCGAACGGGCGGAGCACCTACCTGGCAGGAAGCCAATTATCAAAGGGAGCACAGCGAGGAAACGGTGAGCAAGCTCAAGAATCTCGGAGTCACCGTTGCGATCATCGATTTTTTCAAGGGCTTTGGTTTAGATGCCGAAAAAGAACATATCGATCTTGCGCGAAAACTAACAGCCCTTTTCCACAAGTACGACGTGAGGGTGGGACTGTACGTGGGCAGCACCATCGCCTACGAAACCTTCCTGCTGGAAGAGCCGGAGGCAGAGCAATGGTTTGTTCCTGACTATCTTGGAAAGCCGGTGGTTTACGGTGACCAGACTTTCCGCAAGCGCGTCTACTTCATGCATCCCGGCTATGTGGAATACATCAAGCGAGTGGTGCGCCTTGGGGTCGAAAGCCTACAGGCCGACATGATCCATTTTGACAACACCAGCCTGCAGGCGCGGCCGGAGATCTTTCAACACCCGCTGGCGATCCAGGACTTTCGGGGTTATCTGCAAAACAATTATTCAGCGGAGGAGCTGAAGAAGAGGATGGGCTTCTCGAACGTCAAGTACGTGCTGCCGCCCAAGCTTGAGCGGCAGCTCCGGGTTATTGACGATCCCCTGTTCCAGTTGTGGACGGACTTTCGCTGCTACCAATTGAACCGGTATTACGCAGATATGAAGCAACTGATTCGAGGGCTAAACCCGGCGGTGGTCATCGACAATAATCCCGCCTCAGGAATGTCGGGTGCCAACACCATTTGGGATCAGGGAGTGAACTACCCCGGCCTCTATCCTCATCTTGACATCAGTTGGACCGAGGAAGGTGATGACGCTGCCGTCACCGAGGATGGGATCCTGGTTTCCAAAATCCGCACCTACAAGATGGGAAGCATCTTGGACACGCAAATTTTGACGTATACGGCGAGCAGCGGACATTACGGCGCCGGAGAAGGCGGCAAGCTGGCGATGGCGGAGTCCATGGTGTTCAACCGCCAGAGCCTGGGAATGGTGGGAGGATTGCTGGACGCGTTGGAACTGCCCGCGGAGGAAAGGGACTATATCAATTTCTACCATCAGAACTTCGAATATTACCGCGATGTTGAGAACGTTGCGGATGTTGGAGTGTTGTATTCCTACGCAACCATGGGGTTCAATAACGACCGTCCGGCAGTAAGCTTCATGCTGGCAACGCAGGCCCTCATTCAGGCCAAAGTTCCATTCGATATTATTTTTGACGAGAACCTGAAGAACCTCTCCAAGTACCGGGTGCTGCTGCTGGCTGACCAGGAGTGTCTTGATGATGAACAGATGGAACTGATCCGGAAATATGTCGAGCGGGGCGGAAGTCTGGTGGCGACCGAGCAGACCTCGTTGTACACGCGGACTCGGCGGCGGCGGCCGGATTTCGGGTTAAAGGATCTGTTTCGGGTCAAGGCGCCAGCGTGGCGTGGCGCGGGAAAAAATGAGGAGGACTTGAAGATCGCTCCGGTACGGAATCGCGTGCAGCAAGGACGCGTGAGCTACCTTGCGGCGATCAGCCCGGCGATTGCGAAGCCGCCCGCAGCCAGGATGAGCAGCCCATATTGGAAGCTGCCTCTCAACTGGAGAGATCTGATTGCGGCGGTGCGCTGGGCGGCTGGTGACAGTCTCTCGCTGGAAGTCGAGCTTCCCCAGACGCTGAACGTGGTGGCAGAGTTGATGGATCAGAAGCAGCAAGACCGGCGGCTGGTGCACTTGCTGAACTATGCGGCCCGGCAGGGATCAACCCTAAACAACCTGGAAGTCAACGTGGAGGTGCCGAACGGGAAACAAGTCCGGAAGGTCGTACTGCGGACACCGGAAGGAAACAAGCAGGAAAGGGTCGCCTGCAAAGTTGCGAGCGGCCGTGCGCGCTTCACCGTTCCACACCTCGAGACCTATACCCTTGCGGTGCTTGAATTCGAGGCGTAAAGTCTCACGCCAAGTTGACTCTCCGGTACCTTGAAAAACCTAACCGAGGGTCAACCGAGTGAAACCTTGCGACCTCTCTAAACTTTCATTCCAGTAATCTTAGGCTCTACAAGGCGTCCCCGCGGGGCAAAATTCTCCGCAACACATGGTGCTAGAATTGCATCCCATTTTATGTTGGCCGTCGCCGAAGGCATTTCCAGACCGAAAAAGGGGGATGGAAGCATCAGGGGAGTGTTTGTCTAGGCCCGGCGGGCGGTTGTGTTTTAAATGGGAAGATAGGATAGGCTCAAGGATCTCCAAGGATTTAAGTTTAAAGGGTATAGATTCTGAACCTGTGACATTTTTCATAACGTCAGGCTTGGAAAACCTGCATAATTTGCTTACAATAGAGCACCAGTATCATGTATTTAGAAGGTGTGTGCAGTCAGGTGCTCGCCGAACCAATTCTTCCTTGTAACAGGCAACAGAAAAGGAGGCTCGATGGGAGAAGCTGAAAAATTCGCACAGACTAAAACGACCTTACCTCAGCATAGAGTCGATGTTCAACTGCATGACTTGTTGATGAAATCACCCCAGAGCGCGGCCGTTCCGCCTGGCATGGAGGCCCATTCCCCGCAGCCGGGGGCCACTGGGGGCCTGACTTTGCCGGAACCCGTCTATCCTCAATCCCCGCTCCCCGAGGGAGAGGATTTTACCGAGAAGCAGTATCACAAAATCAATACAATGCGGGGCTTCAGGTGCTGGGCACTGCCTTTTGTGAAGTCCCGGTTCCGCTCCTCCGAACTCCGGCCGATCATCGCCTATCTGTTTACCGAGTTTAAGTGCAACGTTGATTGCCATTACTGCTGGTCGTTCAACAACAACGTCAAGGGCATGGATGAAGACGTTGCCCGTCGCTCGATTGACTGGCTGCACTCGATTGGCTGCCGCGTCCTGGCGCTGATGGGTGGCGAGCCTCTGTTGCGTCCGGGATTCATCCACAAGGTCGTTTACTATGCTGCCAAGAAAGGCTTCTATGTTTACCTGCCCACCAACGGCCGCCTGATGCGGCCGGAGGTCATCGACCGCATTGGAGACGCCGGCATCGGGATCGTCAACCTGGCGACCGATTGCGTGAACGAAAAGCCTGGGCTTCCCAAGGCCCTCAACCGCATCCAGCCCTACTTCGACTACCTGATCAAGCGGCAGCGGCATTACGGCTACACGGTGATGATGAACGTCAACATCACCCACATCAACCAGGATGACGTGAAGGAGTTGACGGAGATTGCGCGGGCCGCCGGAATTGCCACCGACTACCACATCAATGAAGCGCCCATGCTCGAGCAGAGCCACTTCAAGCACATGGACGAGAACACCACCTACCTGATGCCGGAAGACTTTTCCAAGGTTGACGCTCTGCTGGATTACCTGATCGAGAAGAGCCGTCACGGGTACAAGATGGCCAACCCGCAGCAGCATATGCTCGGCATGAAGAAATTAATGCGCGGAGACGTCAAACCCTGGCCGTGCCGCGCCGGGCAGAACAACCTGATCATCCGTCCGGACGGCACTCTGGCGCCCTGCTTCCCCATGTACTCGGCCACGTATGACTGGGGCACGGTGGGAGATCACAAGTTCGAGGTCAAGCAGCTCGACGAGATGAAAAAGACCTGCTCCACGCACTGCCTGTCCACGTGCAATTTCATTCTTTCCCATTGTTACGACAGCTCTCGGGTGATCCGCTGGGGCCTCAAGCAAGCGTTTCGCGGATTCCGCGGAGTCACCGGCCATTTCGACGATTAGGTTCGAGGTCCGGGAGTTTCGGCACGGTCCGAAACTCCTTCGGCCTTCCGGCGTTACCCCTTCATCCGTGCGCATGGCTCCACTCTCGCCCTGCCCCTGAAAAGTCACGAAGTAAAGTTTCTATGCCCAATTCTGCTCTCACCTTCAGCCCCGATTCTATTTTCTCCTACGCTCCAAAGGCGCGTGCATCTTAGCGAAATGCGGTTCCATCCTGGAAGAAAAGGTATAATTACGAAGCTTGATTTTTTCTCGTTTCGCAGCACAGAAACCGATGAAGATATTCATGATGAAACGACTTGGCCTGGTCTTCAGCGTATGCCTGCTGGCAGGCGCCATGGAAGCGGCCAGCGCGCAGGATTTTCACCAGCCTCCTCAGGTTTCCCCGCGGGAATTTGCGCTGATGGCCTGGGGCGGAACTCCCTCGGACCCGAACCAGCTTTATTGGATGAGGCAGGCAGGGCTCAATATCTCCGGCTTTTGCTCGCCGGACCAGCTCGACAAAGTTAATGCCGCTGGCCTGACCTGCTTTGCCAGCGATCCGCGCGCCAATCACTACCCTTGGAAGCAACTGCCGGACGACCAAAAGATCCGGAAGAACGTCACCGCCCTGGTGAAGCAGATCGCAAATCATCCCGCCGCTCTGGGATTCCTCATGGTCGACGAGCCGAACGCATCACAATTGCCGGGCATCGGCCACGTTGTATCGCTGTTGAGGCAGGCTATGCCGAGCGTATGGTCCTATGTGAACCTGTTGCCCAACTATACGAGCCCGTCCCAACTTGGCGCGCCCAACTACGAAGCCTATCTCCAGAAGTTCATCGATGAAGTTCACCCCGCTGTCCTGAGTTATGACAACTATTCGTTGTTCAATGGCGAAATGCTCGACCGCTTTTACACCAACCTGGGAGCGGTCCGGCGCGTATGCCTCAAGGCGCACATCCTTTTCTGGAATGTCATCATCTCCACCTCTCACTTCACCTACATGGATCCGAGTGGCGCGACTTTGCGCCTGCAGGCCTATACCACCATGGCCTACGGCGGCAGAGGAATCGAATATTTCACCTACTTTGCGCCTCTCGTCGGGAACTACCGGCTGGCTCCGGTTGACCAGTTCGGGCACCGAACGTCCACCTGGAACAAACTGCGCCTCCTTAACAGCCAGATTCGAGAGCTTGCTCCATGGCTCGCCCGCCTCCGCAGCACGGGCGTCTATCACTCCGCGCCCGTCCCCACGGGGGAAAATCCGATGTCCCAAAGCCGGCTCGTCAAGGATGTTCTGGCAAGCACCTACCAGAATCCCCCCGTCCAGCCTCGTTATCTCATCGGCGAGTTTGTCGATCCCGACGGGAACCCGTTCTTGATGATTGTCAACAAAGACCTCAAGCACTCCTTGCGCTACGCGATCCAGCTAAAGCAGGAAAACAAGCACTTGTTCGAAATCTCCCCCTATACGGGAAAAGAGGAACGATTTGAGGGTGAGATGAGCTGGCTTGCGCCAGGCGCCGGTGCGCTGTTCGAAATTAAATGAGTTTTTGGCAGTCGCCTTGGCGCAATTGGGGTCCAAGCGAAGGGTCCGGTTGTCCCAACCTTGGGGTTCAGGCTAAAATAGAGGTTTGATGATGGCAGACCTTATTCAAATCAGCACGGATTCACGTCCCGCACGGCGGCCGTCGTGGCTGAAAGTTCGCATACCCGCCGGCGATAATTATTTTGAGCTGAAGGGCTTAATGCGGGGGCTTGAACTTCACACGGTCTGCGAGAGCGCCCGTTGCCCCAATATTGCGGAGTGCTGGGCGCATCGGACCGCCACGTTCATGATCCTGGGTGAGCTTTGCACCAGGCGCTGCGGCTTCTGCGCTGTCCCCAAGGGGCGTCCCGCGGGCCAAGTGGATGGGGCGGAGCCGGAACGCGTGGCGAGCGCCGCCGAGCGCATGGGACTCCAGTACATTGTGGTTACTTCGGTCGACCGGGATGACTTGAAGGATGGCGGGTCGATGATTTTTGCGGAGACCATCAAGGCCCTGCACGAGCGGATCAAATCCTGCAAAGTGGAGGTTTTGATCCCCGACTTTCGCGGGTCCGAGGAAGCGCTCCGCAACGTGCTGGAAGCGCAGCCCGATGTCCTGAGCCATAACGTAGAAACGGTTCCGCGGCTCTACTCCGTTGCCAGAAGAGGATCGCGCTACGACCGGTCGATGCACCTTCTCAAACGCTCGCAAGAGCTTGAACCGTCGATTCCAACCAAGTCTGGGCTCATGGTAGGACTGGGAGAAAGCTGGGACGAACTGTTGGAGGTGCTCAGCGACTTTGGCGCCGCGGGGGTCGACATTGTCACCATCGGCCAATACTTAAGGCCTTCAGGCCAGCAATTGCCCGTGGCGCGCTTCTACACGCCCGAGGAATTCGCAGCGCTCAAACAAGAGGGCTTGCGCCGCGGAATCCGGCACGTTGAGTCAGGCCCCTTGGTCCGAAGTTCCTACCACGCGCACGAACAGACTTCTTCACTTGAACTGCAATTGAAGCAATAAATGGCCGCGGGACTGTTGGCCCAACTGGCGGACGGTCATTCGAATTTCTCCCCAGGATGCCGCCGTTCCAGCGCCTTCTTGACCGCTCGGTGAAAGGCCTGCTCAATCTCGGATTGCTTCCCCTGCGTTTCTTCTAAGACCTCGCGGTAAAGGGCTTCGCCTTCTTTCGAGTGTCCTGTACGGATTTCGAGGCTGCCAATCTGGAGCTTCCACAGTTCGTTGTGTGGGTATTCACGTTCGAGTTCCCGGAAAAGCTCCAGGGATTTGGAGTACTGCCTTTCACTTCCGCGGGAATAGTCCTTGGCGAGATAGAATTTGGCTTCACCGCTTGTCAGCTTGCCGTATTTTGCGGCGTATTCGATCTCCTGCAGGCCCTGGGTGCGGCTACCACCCGGCAGGCCAATGATCCACCGGAATAGTTTAACGATGGTCGGGAGAGTATCCACAAAATAGTCATAGAGGCCCAAACCCAGATACGCGTCAGGGAGGTGTTTGTCTTCCTCAAGCGCCGTGATGAGAAGCGACCGCATCTGTTTGCCGGCTCGGGCGGCGGCGAGATTTTGGTCCCGTATTGCCGCAAACCTGGCGCGAAGCGCGTATGCCATTCCTTGGTAGAGGGTATTCCTGGCAACGTCGCGTTTCGCGTTGATGTTCGTCTTGGCCTTGGAGATGGCAACTCGTACAAAATCTTCGAAGTGCGAATCATAGGGCGAGGCCGATCCAGAGCCGACATCGAAAACATCCGGATCAATCAAGTTGCCGGTGGTCAGGTAAATTTTCCACCACGTGGCGTCCGCTTCCAATAGATAGCCGAGCGGCGAATCGGAATCCTCCGCCTGAATTTTCTGGAACACCTGCGTGGCAGCGTCAGGATCCCCATTCATAAGAAGGCTGAGACCTTGCTGAGCTGCTTCTATTGGTTGGTTCTCCGCCTTCCGGGCCTGCGGCGTGCCCGCAAATGCGCTTCCCGGGCCCGCCAATATCGCTCCCCCCAAAAGCAATATGAAACTTTTTTGCAACAAGAGTCTATGCGCGTTGGTCATTTGTTGCGCTTTCCCCAAATCTCCGCTTCTAATGCATCCCTCTGTGCCAACGCCCGAGCGAAAGAGTTAAGATGAAGGATATTGCTCAGACATGCGCTTATCTTGCCGGAATCCCCAAAGCCGGCTCGCGGCGACGTTCAGTGATTCATACATCACAAAGCACTCCAAGGCGAACGCAGGAAAGCCAAAATAGCCGGGCAAGGGCATTTCAAAGATCTTCCACCCTTGCAGGATAGGGAATATATAGAACCACTTGGCTGCCGCCCAGTAGTTCCAGAACTCCCAGAGAACGCCGCAGACCAGCCCGGAAACCAAAAAGCTCCAGAACGTTGAAGCTTTCCCTCTCTCCCATTCGCGCAACAGCGACCGGCCGCCCCAACGGTAATTCAGCGGCTCCAGGAGCAGCACAAAGCCCACCCAGACCAGCGCGAATAAGTACCGGCCGAGACCGGCAGGAACCAGAACCGGAACGGTCAGGAATAGAAGTCCGAGAACAATAAAGCCGACTCTGCTGCCGCGGGCGAATGGCCGGTGAGGACTTATAGGTTTACCAAAATAGCCGAGAGCCTCAACAAAATCCGCGGTCTCAAAAATCGCCGGCCAGATGGTCGCGAATGCCCAAGTGTATCCCAGGTTGCGCAAAAAGGTGTTCGCGGGCAAACCGACGTAGATCCAGTTTTGCATCCTCAGATTGTAGGCTTCAAAAATCAACCAGAGAGGAACTGAGGCAAGGGCCAGAATAAAGAGTTTGCGCGGAGAGTCAGCAAGCCGCGACCGGCCTTTCAGACATGACACGGCTGCATCAATGATCAGTATGTAAGCTGTCCAGCACAGCGGCGTAAAATAAATGGAGATCCAATGGGCTCCCAACAGCAGGAAAAACTCTGCAAGGAATAGGACTCCAAGGCCTGCCCAACCCCATGAGCGGAATCTGTCTTGTTTGCGTCTCGTAAAGTACCTTAAACCGAAAAAGCCCACCGTGACGCCGACAATCACCATCCCGACCGGAACATGAGCACTGTGCATAGCCATTCACATCATCGGCCTTGAACTACCAGCAGGATAGCGGCCGAAAGCGGCGAATGCAAATAGAACCCCATTGGAGTGCTGGAGATGGGCTATCAATTGTTAGTCTAATTAGACTCCTAATGATCTGGAAATCCTCCCATCTTAGACATTCAGAAAGGGTTCTTGTTTTGTACCAATGGCCCGGTGTATTATGATTGGACACTTAAATTAGGAGATTAGCAACCAAGGGAAAGAGGGAGTGTACGTATGGCGGAAGTGAAAGTAGGGCTCCAGAATGTTGTCATTTCGACGTCGGCAATCTGCTCTATCGACGGACAGCAGGGCAAGCTGATTTATTGCGGTTACGACATCAAAGATCTTGCCGAACACGCCAGCTTTGAAGAGGTTGTATATCTGCTCTGGAATGGCAGGCTCCCCAAGCAGGCTGAACTTGACCAATTAAAGCGGCAATTTGCGGAGAACGCTTCCGTCCCTCCACAGATCATCGACCTTCTCAAAAGCCTGCCTCCCGCCCAGCATCCCATGGAAGCGCTTCGGACGGCTGTTTCCGCGCTCTCGCTTTATGATCCGGAATCCGAAGATATGTCTCAAGAAGCCAACCAGCGAAAGGCTCTGCGGTTGACAGCTCAGATGGCGACGATTGTGGCGGCTTACGCCCGCCTCCGAGAGGGCAAGGAAGCCATTCCACCTGACTCCAGCCTCAGCCATGCTGCGAATTTTCTCTACATGCTGAAGGGCGAGCGGCCTGAAAAGGAAGAATCCCGGTGGTTTGACATCGCGCTCATTTTGCATGCAGATCACAGCTTCAACGCTTCTACGTTTGCCGCGCGCGTGACGGCTTCGACTCTCTCTGACATGCACTCCGCCATCACCTCGGCCATTGGCGCTCTCAAGGGACCTTTGCACGGCGGCGCAAACGAACGCGTCATGCGGATGCTGCTTGAAATTGACACTCTGGATAAGGCGGAGGGGTACGTTCGCGATCTTCTGGCCCAACGCCAGAAAATCATGGGCTTCGGCCACCGCGTTTACCACACCAAAGACCCGCGCGCCACAATCCTGCGGAAGATGTCTGAAGAGTTGGGCCGTCGCAGAGGCCAGCCGAAGTGGTTCGAGATTTCTCAGGCAATCGAGGACTTAGTGCTCCGGGAAAAGAACATCAACGCCAATGTTGACTTCTTTTCAGCTTCCTCCTATTACGTGCTCGGCATCCCTGTCGATCTCTACACGCTGATTTTTGCCGTCAGCCGGATTGCCGGCTGGACAGCCCATGTGCTTGAGCAATATGCTCACAATAAACTCATTCGCCCTCTCGCAGAGTATGTTGGTCCCGCCGGCCTAAAATACATCCCTATTGACCAGCGATAAAAAAGCATCATTTAAGCATACCAAGTTGGGAACCCGGCGCTTGATGCCTCGCCGGGTGCGCCGTTGTGTCTCCTCGCGCGGAACGGCGCCTGCATCCTCCTGCTAACATCTGACTCTGTTTATGGTATATTCGGCGAGAGTTCACGGATAAGAAGGAACCCTATCAATGACGATTTTAGAACAAGTGGAAAAAGATCTTGTGGCAGCAATGAAGGCTCGGGAAGAGCTCCGGCTTTCCGTCCTGCGGATGATGAAGACGGCTTTCAAGAATAAGCAGATTGAACTATCCAAGCCTCTCGAGGATGAACAGGCTTTTGCCGTGCTTCGAACCCTGGTAAAGCAGCGGCATGATTCCGCCGAGCAATTCCGCAAGGGCGGACGCGAGGAAATGGCCGCCAAGGAAGAAGCAGAAATCAAGATTGTCCAAGGCTACCTGCCGGCGGCGGCGAGCGACGAAGAAGTCGAGGCGGCGGTGGCGGCGGCGATTGCTGAGGCAGGCGCCACCGGCGCGCAAGACCTGGGCAAGGTGATGAAGGCCGCCATGGCCAGGCTGGCAGGGAAGAATGCTGATGGCAAGCGTGTCAATGCTCTTGCCCGGGCAAAGCTTGGCGGGTAAAGTTCCGGTCTCCGGGGCTGATCAAAAAAACACTCCAATGTGAATTATGACATCCGAGCCGACGGCCCAGCCGCAATCGAATGACAAGGTCACGTTCCAGCCGTATGTCCCGGCGCATGTGATCATGCCGGAGTTTACGCTCCGGGCGGTGTTGCTGGGAGCTTTCCTGGGCATCATTTTCGGGGCGGTTTCAGTCTACCTCGCTTTGCGGGCCGGGCTTACGGTGAGCGCCTCGATACCCGTGGCCGTCATTTCCATCACGATTTTCAAGTGGCTGGGCAAGTCCACCATCCTTGAAAACAACATTGTGCAGACGGTGGGGTCCGCCGGCGAATCGATTGCGGCGGGAACGGTCTTTACCCTCCCGGCGCTGATTTTTCTGGGTTACTCTCTGGACTATTCCCGCATCTTTCCTCTGGCGCTGGCCGGAGGCCTGCTGGGCGTGCTTTTTGTCGTTCCCTTGCGCAACGCCCTGGTGGTCAAGGAACACGGCAATCTGGTTTTCCCGGAAGGCAAAGCTTGTGCCGACGTTCTCATTACCGGTGAGAAGGGCGGCATCCAGGCCGGCAAGGTTTTCGGCGGAGCGGCCATCGGCATTGTCTACAAATTCCTGATGGGCGAAACGGGCGGGCTCTGCTTCTGGAAAGCGCAGCCGGAGTGGCATCCCCTCTGGTATCCCGGAGCGACTTTGGCCGGCGAGATTACACCGGAATATCTGGGCGTCGGATATATCATCGGCACGCGGATAGCGGGAATCATGGTGGCGGGCGGAGTTCTTTCCTGGCTGGTACTGATTCCCATCATCAAGTTTTTCGGCGATCAAATTCCTGGGGTCATCTATCCGGGCACCATGCGCATTGCCGAGATGACTCCAACCCAGATCTGGAGCAGTTACATTCGCTACATCGGCGCCGGCGCGGTCACCATGGCCGGAATCGTCACGCTGGCAAGAACCTTTCCTACGATCATTAGCTCCTTCCGATCCACCTTCAAGCAACTGAAGCAGAGCAAGCTGGGCGCGGCGGCGCAATCGGTCGAGCGCACGGCCCGCGATCTTCCTCTGCCTTTGATTGCCGGAGGCGCCATCGTGGTGGTGGGATTTCTCTGGGCGCTCCTGTCGTTCCACATCAACCCCCACGCCGGCGGAAACTTTGTCTCCGCCTTGCTGATGGTTCTGTTTGGATTCTTCTTTGCCACCGTCTCCGCCCGGATCGTGGGCTTGATCGGAAGTTCTTCAAATCCGGTCTCGGGCATGACGATTGCCACCCTGATGGGAACCTGCCTGATCTTTCTGCTGGTGGGCTGGACGGGCGGAGAGTATTCGGCTATCGCGCTGAGCATTGGCGCTGTCGTGGCCATCGGCGGCGCCAGCGCCGGCGCCACAACGCAGGACCTGAAGACGGGATTCCTGGTGGGAGGAACACCCAGCCGGCAGGAACTGGGTTACGCGATTGGAGTGATCACTTCGGTTTTCGTGGTCGGCCTGACGATGCAATTGCTCAATCGCAGTGCCACCTACGTCAAGCCGATGCACCTGTCGGGCGTGGCAATTACCGCCGCCATGAAATTGCAGGGAACCACGGTCTATCAGGGTCACTCTTATCAGGTTTACAGCGTGATCGGGTCTTCCAAAATCCCCGACGGCCGCTACTATTACGACCCCAGCCACAAGGAGATTGATTATCAGCAAGTGATGGGAATCGGCTCAACCGATTACCCCGCTCCGCAGGCCACCCTGATGAGCGTGGTCATCAACGGCATCCTGACCCGGAAGTTGCCGTGGACCCTGGTGCTGTTCGGCGCCTTCACCGTTATTGTCTTAGAACTCTGCGGAATCCAGTCGCTGGCCTTCGCGGTAGGCCTTTATCTGCCCATTTCAACAACCACGCCGATCTTTGTGGGCGGAATGGTCAAGTGGGCGGTCGAGCGGAGCGGCCGCAAAGAGGAAGCTGAATCGGAGACGGGCAGCGGGGCGCTGTTTAGTTCCGGCTTGATTGCCGGCGGCTCGTTGGGCGGGCTGGCGCTTGCCACGGTGGTCGGTTTCCATTTGGAAGACGCGGTCGCCATCGGCAGACGCTGGTTCCCGCATTTTGCGCAAAGCGATGCCGTCGCTCTCGCCATTTTCGCCGGGCTGACCCTTCTGCTCTACTTTATGGCGAAGTCGAACAACTCCACCAAGAACGCCACATGACCACCGGCGGGAATATCGCCCTCATCTGTTTCTTGTGATAGGCTTCAAAGAATGCCTTATTACCGCCAATCGGTGATGTCGTTTTTTCCTCCGCTGACGCGGATGGTGAAAGCGCTCGTGGTCGTCACGACAGCAGTTTTTCTCCTGACCTATTTGCCTTTCAGGCTGTTCGGCTGGTACGCGCCTTACGTCTGGTTCAGCCTGCAGCCTTATGACGTCCTCCATCGCCTTTACCTCTGGCAACTGTTCACTTATCTCTTTCTGCATGGCGGCTTTTTCCATATTTTATTCAACATGTTTGCCTTGTGGATGTTCGGGTCAGACCTTGAAAAGCTCTGGGGAGGGCCCAAGTTTCTCTACTTCTATTTCCTGACCGGGATCGGGGCGGGCGTCTTTGACGTTGTCCTTACCTCGATGTTCGGGCCGTCCTATCCAACCGCCACCATCGGAGCTTCGGGAGCCATTTACGGGTTGTTGCTGGCCTTTGGCCTGCTCTTTCCGGACCGGCCCATCTTTCTCTGGTTTGTCATTCCCATCAAGGCCAAGTGGTTCGTGCTGATCATTGGGGCCATCGAATTCTTTAGCGAGGTCAGCGGACCTGGTTCCGACATCGCTCACCTTGCCCACCTGGGCGGGATGCTGGTCGCCTATCTTTATCTGCGCGGCGGAGGGTTCTCCGGCCGCTTTCAACTCCGTTACCAGGAATGGCGACGGGACCGGCTGCGTAACAAGTTTGAGGTTTATATGCGCGAGCATGATAAAGACAAGAAGAAAGACTCCGACCCTTGGATCAACTAGAGAGGAATCTGCTGGGATACGCGGGCAGGGGCAGGTCATTGACCCGAATTTTGTACTGCCTGAGAAGTGCATTGAAGGGGAGTTATCGGTTTCTCAGCAAATCCTCGATCGATTCCTTTGTGTATCCTGTCGCCTTAAACCACGCCTTAAGCCAGCGAGCTATCTCTTCGGGGGTAAAGGTGTTTAGCCTTTTGGCTTTCCTCCTGGCGAGCGTATCGTTTAGCAACTCGAATCCATCGACGTTAAGAACCGTGCAACAGAGGGCTTCCAACATTCGACGCACGAGTGGGTCTATGAGCTGACCGTCCGAGAAAGTGACGCCATTTATCGCAAAGTCCGTGAACTGCAGCGTTTCAAGGCCGACCTGTGCGCCCAGCTTGACATACTTGTCAAAACGCGCTCGGATTCCTTCATGATGTTTCGTCCGGCTGCGGAGGTATTCACCGAGCCTTCTGTCAAGACTATCGGTCTCGCCGATTAGATAAATATCCCTTTTCCCTTCCCTTCTTATCGCCCACCTGTAGACGGCGGGCCTACGAATATCCGTTGCGCGGCCTGCCCGCTTTTGTACCGGATAGATGTACAACTTTCCGGCGTCGGTTACCAACGGCTCCCATCGGAGGTCCACTTTGACCTCTGGAACAACTAATGGCTGGTTGGTCATAGCTTGTGCATGTTTTTGGGCGTCGGTTCACCCAGGCAACGTTTGTTCCAGCGATGGATACGAGAAGAGTACGATTAGCCCTTTCAGCCCTCACTCCTCGCGGCGTTCAGGACAGAATCACTTCGTCAAGGAATTTACCGGCCAAATCGTGGTTAAGCTTCTTGAGCCGCTCATATACTTGGGTAAGGTCTTGCATCTGGCCGTCCATCTTAAGAGCGACGCCGAGGCCAAACCACGACCATGGATCGTTGGGAACCAACCGGATGGCTTCCCGGCAGGCAACTAACGCCTTGTCATGTTGCTCAAGGCGACAGTAGGCAAGTCCGGCCCCCTTCCACGCCTCTGCGAACTCGGGTTTCAGCCGGATGGCTTCTTGGTATGCAGCAATTGCCTTGTCATATTGTCCGAGGCCGCCGTACGAGACGCCCATCGCCCTCCACAATTCCGCCAATGTCGGCTCAACCCGGAGCGCCTCCCGGTTAGCGGCAATCGCCTTGTCGTATTGTCCAAGGCGGTCGTAAGTGACTCCCAAGTTGGACCACGCCACCGCGTCGTTGGGCTTAAGTCGCACAGCCTCTTGGTAGGCACCGACGGCCTTGTCAAATCGTCCGCCATGGCTATAAGCGCTTCCAAGGTTCACCCATGCCTCCGCATCGTCTGGCTCTACTGCAATAGCCTTCTCAAAAGCTCTGACCGCCGCCTCGTGTAGCCCAAGACGATCATATGCATTGCCAAGGTTGTACCACGCCTCTCCAAGGTCAGACCTGAACATGAGCAGCACCCGATAGGCGGCCACAGCCATCCACGAGCCCACGGTGTCTATATGTTTCATACAATCACAGACCTTTGCGCGAAATCGTTCCTCTCGCCGACTGGTGTCGGGTGCATTAGGCTAATAGGTGTAAAAGCACGTTGTCGGCCTCCCTGATCGCCATCGCCTTCTTAGCGTCAAGTTTAGCATAAGGCTGAAACAGGTTGCCTGGTGAGACTTTTCAGAGTCTACAGTACAAGCCTGTTGACGGCTGGCGGGCAGCGGTGATAAATTCAATGCGTAGGTTGTTCTTTGAAAATTTACGTTCCTGTGGTGCCCCACAAGAGTGGGGTCAAAAGGAAAGGCCGTGAAAATCGGCCGCGGTCCCGCCACTGTAATCGGCGAGCTGGACCTTCAATCAAGAAGCCACTGTCCCGAGTCCGGGATGGGAAGGCGGAAGGTTCCGCAATAACCCGAAAGCCAGGAAGCCTGCCCAGGAACCATCACTCAACTTAACTCTTCGACGGAAAGAGGATTGAGGAAGACCTGCCACGGCCTTCCAGTTCCTGTTCGAGGGATTGGGAGGCTTTTCGCTTTTCAGGCTGGTCTCCACGCATCCTTCCGTCCGGAACGCCCGCCATGCAAACGGGCAGAAAGGATGGAACCATGAGGTTTGGTAGTCATCGACCCTTATTTTTCCACTTGTTGTTTTTGTTGCTCATCAGTACTGTCGCGGCCCACGCAGCGACACTTCGCGGCACAGTTCTTGACCCTAACGGGGTGAACGTGCCTGACGCGCGCGTACGTCTGCTCAACCAGCACGGGGCGGAGGTTGCGCACACCGTGACCGACGACCGCGGGCGCTTCCAATTTAACGACCTGAATCCCGGCCAATACGCTCTGCAAGTTTCTTTATCAGGTTTTGAAACGACCACTTCCAAGGCGAGTTCCGGACAAGCAGTCCGGATTGTTTTGCCGCTCGCTCCCATCCATGAAAACGTGATTGTGACGGCCACGCGCACTGCCGCGACTACCGGCGAAGTCGGCGCCAGCACCAGCGTCATCACTCGAAAGCAGATTGTGAACAGGGATACTCCTTTTTTAAGCGATTTGCTTCAGTCGCTGCCGGGCATCACGGTGGTGCGCAACGGCGCGCCGGGAGGGGTAACTTCTGTTTTCACTCAGGGGGGGGACAGCGATTACAACAAGGTGCTCCTGGACGGCATTCCCTTGAACGAGCCAGGCGGCAGCTTCGACTTCAGCACTCTGACCACCAACAACATCCAACGGGTGGAGGTCGTTCGAGGCTCGGAATCGGCTCTTTTTGGTTCCGACGCCATGTCGAGCGTCATTCAGCTCTTCACGCGCCAGGGAAATCCGGAAACGAAGCACCCGCATTTTTCCATGAGCGGCGAAGGCGGCAAGAACTCCACGTGGGACGGGCACGGGTCCCTTACCGGCGGCAACGGCCCTTTCGATTACAGCCTGGCCGGCGGCCGCTTCAGCACCGATAATCAGTCTCCAAACGACTTTTTCCACGTCACCTCGCTTTCAGGAAACTTTGGCTTGAAGGCGGGCCGGGCGACCACCTTGCGCCTGATCCTTATGGGTAATTTCGGCCTTGCGGGAACGCCGGGCCAGACCGCCTTCGGGCCTCCTATCCTCGACGCGTCCTTTCGGCAGCGCAACGGCTACGGCGCATTTTCAATTCACAACCAGACGACTTCCTCCTGGGACCAGCAATTGACCTTGACCTATTCCAGATCGCGCCAGGTCTCCCTTGACCTTGGCCAGGGTGCTCCCTTTACGCCATCCTATGAAGGCCATGTGGCGGCGTATCCCTATTTTGATTATGCGTCGAATTATCTCAACGACGAATGGCGCGACCATGCAAGCTACCAGACCAATTGGGAAGGCGCGCCTTTGGGAGGCATGTTCGGCCAGCATGTGGACACCTTTGCATTCGACTGGGACGGGGAGCACGGATTCCTTGTTGACCGGTTCGCGCAGGATCCGGCGACCCGTGCGCGGCGAAACAATTTTGGCTATACCTTCCAGGACCAGACTCTGTGGGGCCGCTTTTCACTCGGCAACGGAGTCCGGATTGACGATAATGGCAGCTTTGGAACGGTGGTGGTGCCGCGCAGTTCGCTCGCTTATCTATTGAGAAACGGCGGAGGCTTTTGGGGCGCCACAAGGCTTAAATTCAATTTCGGCCTGGGAGTCAAGGAGCCAAGCTTTCTGGAATCCTACGCCAACAGCCCCTACTTTGTGGGGAACCCGAATCTGGCCCCGGAGCGCGCACGGACGCTGGATTATGGTGTGGAGCAGCGCTTCTGGCAGGGCCGGGCCCGGCTTGAATTGGACGGCTTTGACAACTTGTTCCGCGATCAAATTGCCTTTGAAACAACGAACTTCGTGACTTACAGCGGAACTTATTTCAATATTGGAAGGGCCCGGGCCAAAGGCGCGGAAGCCACGATTGAACTTGCGCCGCTCGCCAGCTTGCGGGTTACCGGCAATTACACTTATCTTGATTCAGAGGTTATCGACAGCGGCAATCCGTATTCTCCGGCATTGGCAAACGGGCAGTGGCTCTTGAGGCGGCCTCGGCACTCCGGTTCCGTACGGATCGACTGGAACTGGCGCCGGATGAGCGTGACGTCCACCACCGTGTTTATGGGCCGGCGGGTCGACAGCGATTTCCTGGGACTACAGCCGCCGCTGCTTTGGAATAACGGATACACCAACTCGGACCTGGCTTGGAGTTACCGTTCGGCCTATCATCTTGCGTATTATGGAGTGATTGAGAATCTCTTCAATCAAAAGTACATGGAAGTCCTGGGGTATCCGGCATTGAAACTCACCTATCGGGCCGGAATTCGGGTAGAATTCTGAAAGAAGGAGATAACGATGGTCTATCTAATTGTTGCTTTGGCAATCGCTGCGCGCTTTATCCCTGGCGCGGCAAACTTCAGCCCCGTATACGCGGCGCTCTTGTTTGGCGGTGTTTATCTGAAGAAGCGTGATTCAATCTGGTTTCCTGTCGTGTTGCTGGCGGCAAGCGATATCCTGCTGAACACCCTCGTCTACAACACGCCTTTCGAGTGGTCGCAGACAATCAACTGGCTAGGCTTTGCAGCCATCGTCGTGGTCGGCTGGTGGCTTGCGAAGCGCGTCTCGGTAAGAAACGTGGTGGCAGCTTCCATCGCCGGGCCTACGGTCTTTTTCTTGATCAGTAATTTTGCAGTCTGGCTCGGGTCGGGGATGTATCCGCCCACGTTCGGCGGGCTCGAAGTTTGTTTCGCCGCCGCTGTGCCCTTTTACGGGAACTCGATTGCGAGTGCCGTTCTTTTCAGCGGCATCCTCTTTGGAGCATACCAGGTCTACTTGAAGAAGGCTGAGCGCCGCCAACTGGCCGTGCAGTAGATCCCTTCAGCCTGCATGAGGGTGCGGAAGGCCGCCCGATTCCCATCGCTCGACGCTCGCGGCGGGTGGCCTCGCGGGCGCATGACCCGGGTGGAACACGCTCGCCAGAATTTCCACGCCTGCCGCCAGGCGCGGCCCGGGACGGGAAAAATAGCTGGAGCCGTCAAGCGCGTAAACTCGGCCGTCGCGCACTGCGGGCAGCGTGCTCCATCCGGTGGGCAGCGGCATCATGGCCAGTTCCTCAAAGACCGAATCAAGATGATAGCCGCAAGGCATCATGAGGATTATTTCCGGTTCCACGCTCAAAATGTTTTCCCAAGTCGTGCGGAACCCAGGCTCGCCCGGCTCGCCCAGAGCGTCAATCCCGCCAGCCCGCGCAACCATTTCCGGAACCCAGTGACCGGCGATGAAGGGAGGGTCCAGCCATTCCAGGCACACCACGCGAGGCCTGGCCGCTGAATCCGTGATGGCTTGTTCCACTTGAACAAGCCGGCGCTCCAGTTCTCGAATGAGTTGTTCGGCTTGCTTCCCCCGGCCTGTGGCCGTGCCGAGATTCCTGATGTCATTCCAAACCCCGGCAAGGGTCTGCGCATTCAGCGAGAGCAGTTGCGGTGGGCGCCGTAAGGTCTCTAGAGAAGATGCCAGATCGCCCGGCGTGGCTGCGCAAACGTGGCATAGCTCCTGGGTAACAATCAAGTCCGGGGCGATCTCCTCAAGCCCCGCCTCATCCACCTCGTAGAGACTTTCTCCCCGAGTCGCAAACCCGCTCACTTCCCGGTCAATTTTCGAGGCGTCTTTCAGTCCTGAAAGGCGCGAACGAACCACGATTCGCTTAGTACGCGCTTCGGGGGGAAAGTCGCATTCAAACGTTACCCCGGCGATCTCATCACCGAGGCCGAGCGCATAAAGCATTTCCGTGGCGGAGGGAAGAAAAGAACATATTTTCATAAAGCGCGGTCCATTCGCCTGCTGGCCATCGAACCTATTCGGAAGAAGCTGGACCCCTATGGCGCCGGTTACGCCTCAATGCGGTGGACCTTAAGAAGGTTCGTCGTGCCCCGGCGCGCGATCGGAGTGCCGGCAATCACCGCAATGACGTCGCCAGCAGACACAACTCCGAGCTCTCGCAAGCGCCCGGCAGATCCCTCCACCATGCGGTCCGTGGAGTGCACTCTCGACATATGAACCGGCGTAACCCCCCAGTAGAGGGCCGTTCGGCGCAGCACACTGTGCAGTGGAGAAAAAGCAAAGACGGGAACCCGGGGCCGATATTTGGAAATGAGGCGAGCGCTCGAACCTGACTGCGTAAACACCGCAATCGCCTTCAAGTTGAGCTCCGCCGCCATGTGAGCCACGCTCTCACAGATTGCCTCGGAAACATTCAAACTTTCAGGCCGCTCCCAGGCCGACTGCACCCATAGCCGGCGAGTTCCTTCAGCAGCCGAGATAATTCGCGCCATCATCCGGACAGCTTCACAGGGATAGTTCCCGGTAGCCGTTTCCGCCGAGAGCATCAGCGCGTCCGAACCGTCGAAGATCGCGTTGGCCACATCGGAAGCCTCAGCACGGGTGGGGCGGGGATGGACGGTCATGGACTCCAGCATTTGCGTCGCGGTGATCACCGGAATCCTCATCGCACTCGCCCGTGCGATGATGCGTTTCTGGATGATGGGAACCATTTCGGGAGGCAGTTCCACGCCCAGATCGCCGCGCGCCACCATCACCGCGTCTGCGGCGCCCAGAATTTCGTCCAGGCGTTCGATCGCCTCGGGCTTCTCAAGCTTGGCCACCACGGGGATGGGTCGCCCTGCCCGCGCCAGAATGCGCTTGAGCGCCAAAATGTCTTCCGCGCGGCGCACGAAGGAAAGGGCAATGTAATCCACCCGGTGTTCGATGCCGAACCTGAGATCTTCCCGGTCTTTCTTGGTGAGAGCTGAAATGCCGAGAGTAACGCCTGGAAGATTAATTCCCTGGTGCTCCGCCAGTTGTCCGCCGTTAACGATGCGGCAATGGATGTCCTGCCCCTTGACCCGTTCCACACGCAGCTCGATGAGGCCGTCCGAGAGCAGGATGCAGCTTCCCGACCTCACCTCCTTAGGAAGGTCTTGGTAAGTGGTGGAAACGAGCCGGGCGCTGCCAGCCACCGGCCGCGTTGTAATGGTGATTGGGGCGCCCACGCGAAGCTCTGCGCGCTTACCGCCTTCAAGCGCGCCCGTTCGGATCTTGGGCCCCTGGAGGTCCTGCATGACGGCGACAAACTTTCCACAGGCCGCCGCTGCCAGACGAACCTTTCGCAATCGCCGGGCGTGTTCAAGGTGTGTTCCGTGGGAGAAGTTGAGACGAGCAACGTCCATCCCCGCGTTGAGTAAAGCCGCCAGGACTTTCGGGTTGTCCGTTGCAGGCCCGAGTGTACAAACAATTTTGGTTCGGCGCGATGTCGCCGCCACACTGAAATCCGGAGATATGATAGCCATTCTTAAAGTATAACCATCTGCGGAAAACCAAGAAAGAGTTCTTCGCGGAAGCCCTGGTGACCTGCCGCCTAAGTTCGCACATCGGGTGATACGAGATTCATGGAACTCAAGGGATAATTCTCCTCGACGGCGACGGCAACCGCGTCGACAACGCGGCGGGGAACGCGCTGAACACCGGTGCGGGCACGGAGAGTTATACTTGGAATGCGGAAGAGCGCATGGCGACGGTGGCAAGCACCCTGTACGGCGACGACACCTACACGTACGACGGCAATGGCGACCGGGTCG
>Ga0307373_10001037_pt1 | contig 52649 bp, 36 predicted proteins | sample OX2MG_FD_202534 | JGI IMG/M metagenome (GOLD analysis project Ga0307373, IMG submission 202534) | Soil microbial communities from Risofladan, Vaasa, Finland - OX-2 | ecosystem: Environmental > Terrestrial > Soil > Coastal area > Acid sulfate soil | place: Finland: Risofladan, Vaasa | collected... | reverse complement strand
TCCCCGATTTCCTCGACGGAAAAGTGACCGCCGGCGCCATCGGAGGAGCAGCGACGGGAACCGCCAGCGAGGATCAGATCGTCGTTCAGCTCGGGGCGGGAGGAAATGGGACCGAGTATGACTTTGGCGAGATGGGACTCCGGCCGGAGCTGATCTCGCGGCGAATGACGCTCGCCTCCGCTGCGCCCCTCACCCAATGGATCGTCCAAATGATTCCCTTGCCGGTGGCCCAACCGGCGCAATCCGCCGAGATCAGTCCTGCTTCGACGCCGTTGGCTGCATCCGCGTTCGACGCGCTTGCGGCCATCGGCGTGCCGACCGGCTATGCGATCACAGCGAACCAACCGCTGATCCAAGCTGCCGGTGCTTCGTCAACGGGATTTACGTTTTCGGGCGCCGAGATCGGGGCGACCTATCGCTACAGCATAACAAGCGACGGCGGAGGGGCCGCGGTGACGGGAAGCGGCGTCATTTCCGCCGCCAACCAGGCTGTAACGGGAATCGACGTGTCGGCGCTGCCCGATGGAACCTTGACCTTTAGTGCGACCCTGACCGACGCGACGGGCGAAGGCGGCGCGGTAACGACAACCGCGACACTCGATCGAAGCGCAATGCCAACCGCAATGCCCGCCACTGCGGCCGTCGACTCCGTGTTTGGCCAGCAGAGTTGGCTCCAGCCGTGAACCACCGCCAGGAGGCCGGCCGATGACCTGGATCGCGTGGAGAATGCTGACCGGCAGCAAAGGCAAATACGTGGCCATCGTTCTCGGCATCGCCTTCGCATCGCTCTTGATCGCGCAGCAAAGCTCGATCTTTTGCGGCTTGATGCTGCTCACCACCAGTCAGATCAAAGACCTGCAAGGAGCCGATATCTGGGTGATGGACCCCAGCGTTCAGTCCATCGACGACATCAAGCCGCTCTCGGAGAACGATCTGTATCGCGTCCGCGGCGTGCCGGGTGTGCAGTGGGCCGTGCGGCTATATAAACGGCTGACGCGTGCCCGGCTGGAGACAGGCAACTTCCAGCAGGTCATTCTGTTGGGACTCGACGACGGCACGCTCGTCGGCGCGCCGCCGCAAATCGTCGCCGGAAGCCTGGCCGATCTCCGCCGGCCCGGCGCTATCATCATGGACGAGAACGGCTATCAGCAGCTCTGGCCGAACGAGCCGTATCGCATGGGCACGACGTTCGAGATGAACGACCGCCGGGCGGTGCTGGTCGGCATCTGCAAAGCGCGGCGGAGCTTCCAGACGTATCCGATCGTCTACACTCGATACAGCGAGGCGGTGCTCTTCTCTCCCCGTGAACGGAAGGTGCTGTCATTCGTGTTGGCCCAGGGCAAGCCGGGCACCGATCCGGTCGAGGTCTGCCGCCGCATTCACCTGCAGACGGGCTTACAGGCCCAGACCCGCGAAGAATTCGCCTGGACGACCATGATGTACTACATGCGCAAGACCGGCATCCCCATGAACTTCGGCATCACGGTCTTGCTGGGATTCATCGTGGGAGCGGCGATCGCCGGGCAGACGTTCTACCTGTTCACGATCGAGAACCTGAAGCAGTTCGGGGCTTTGAAGGCGATGGGGGCCGGCAACCTGCGGCTGGTGGCGATGATCTTGTTCCAGGCGGCGGTCGTCGTTGTGATCGGCTACGGGCTGGGCATCGGCGCGGCGGCCGGCTTTGGACACGTCTTTCGCGAGTCGGCGCGGCTGGCGTTCTTCATGCCCTGGCAAGTGATGGCGGGTACAGGCGTCGCCGTGGTGCTCATCGCCGCGTCGGCCAGCCTGTTATCGATGCACCGCGTGTTACGCTTGGAACCGGCCGTGGTCTTTCAGAGTTAGAGGATCAAAGGCGAACGATGGACGTTGAACGGGCCAAGGCGGCGATAAGTTGCCGCAACGTGACCAAAGAGTTCGGCTCCGAGGGCGCCCTGGTGAAGGCGCTCCGCGGCGTCGATCTCGACGTCTATCCGGGCGAGATCACGCTGCTCGTTGGCCCCAGCGGCTGCGGCAAAACGACGCTGCTCTCGGTGATCGCCGGCATGATGCGGCCCACCGCCGGCAGAATCCATGTGCTCGGCGCCGACCTGGCCACGCTTCGCGGTCATCGCCTCGTCAAGTTCCGCGGGCGGAACGTCGGCTTTGTCTTCCAGCAGTTCAACCTGCTGCCCGCGTTGACGGCCGCCGAGAACGTCACCGTGCCGCTGATCCTGGCCGGCTGGCCGCGACGCAAGGCGTTGGCCCGCGCGCACGCCTTGTTGGAAAAAATGGGCATGGGCGACCGCTGCCATCACCTGCCGAGTAAGGTCTCCGCCGGACAGCAGCAACGGGTGGCGATTGCGCGCGCGCTGGTTCACGAGCCGAAACTGCTCGTCTGCGACGAACCGACTTCGGCCCTCGACGCTCGTACCGGCCATACGATCATGGAGCTGCTGCGTACGGTGGCGTTGGAAAGCGGGCGGGCCGTGGTGGTCGTCACCCACGACAGCCGCGTGTTTGAATTCGGCGACCGCTTCGCCCGGATGGAAGACGGCCGGATCACGGGGATTGAGACTAGCGCGCCGGCGGGGACACTGGAAGCATTGGAGACAGTCGGATGATCACCAAATACCTCTTGCCCGCCGTGGCCATCGAGCTCATCGTCTTCGCGGCCATCTACGTCGCCGGAGCGTCGAAAGATCCGCCGCCGGGCAAACCGCCGATCGAACCTTCGCATGCGCCGTTCGCTCGCGCGGTTGCCGGGGCGGGCATCGTCGAACCGCAAACCGAGAACATCGCCGTCGGCTCGCAGGTGCCCGGAGTGGTGACGGAAGTGTTGGTCGAAGTCGGCCAACGCGTCAAGGTGGGCGATCCGCTTTTCCAGCTCGACGACCGCATTCAGCAGGCGGACTTGAAGGCCAGGGAGGCGACCGCCGCGGCGGCCGAGTCGCAGTTGACGCAGATGCTGCGGCGGCCGCGGCCCGAAGAGGTGCCGGTGGCCGAAGCACAAGTGGCGGAAATGGAGGCGAACGTGGTTGCCCGCCGCGACTCGCTCGACCGTGCCAAACGGCTTTCGGCCAGCAAGGTGCTCACCGGCGAAGACGTGGTCGCGCGCGAGCAGGAGTACCAAAAGGCCGAGGCCCAACTCGCCTGCATGGAGGCCCAGCTCAAGCTGCTCGAGGCGGGCACCTGGCAGTACGACCTGCTCGTGCAACATGCCGCGCTCGACGAGTCGCTGGCGCAAATCGAGCAGACCAAAGCCGAAATCGCTCAGCGCACGATCCGGGCATTGGTCGACGGCCAGGTGCTGCAAGTGAACGTGCGGCCGGGCGAGTTCGTGGCGGCGCCGTCGAATCAGCCGTCGATCGTGTTAGGGAACATCGACTTACTGCACGTCCGCGTCGACATCGACGAGCACGACATCCACCGCTTTCTGCCCGACTCTCCGGCGGTGGCCACGGTGCGCGGCCGACCCGACCACGAGTTCGCGTTGAAGTTCGTGCGCGTCGAGCCTTACGTGGTGCCCAAGCAATCGCTGACCGGCGACAACACCGAGCGGGTCGACACGCGCGTGCTGCAAGTGATCTACAAGATCGAGTCGAAAGGCGAGCGGCTTTACGTCGGCCAGCAGCTCGACGTCTACATCGACATCGAATAAGCCGGCTCAGAACCGCCAATCCAGGCCGAAACTGAGCCCCTGGGCCCAAAAGTCCGTGGCGACGAACTTGAATTGCGGCGACGGGCTGCCGGTGAGTTGCCCCGGCGGGAATTGGGACGGGTTCAGGTTCAGATTGACTTGGTCGCCAGGCCGAGCCACCTGACTCCAGTACATAAACGTGTACCCGAAAGTGGCCTTCAGACGATCGGTGAGTTGGTACTCGATGGTGGCGCGCAACTCGGGAATCACCGAAAAACGGTCCTGCTGGTAGTGGCCGATGTTCGTCGGCAGGGCCAGGAAGCCTCCGGGGCTGACCACCGGGGATGCTTGAGGAGCCGTCGTCACGGTTTCGCCGTTGATCGTCACCCGGGATCGCGTATCGCCCAAGGCGACCTTGGCCAGGAGATCCAGCGACAAGCGGCCACGTTGAGTTCGCGTTGCGATGCCCAATTCTCCTCCGTTAAACTGATTGGCAGCGGCAAAGGAATCCGTGGCGCTCAACACGGTTCCGACGGGGATGACCCCCGCGGGGTTCGTGAACGTCGACGATGCGTCGACCGTAAGGCCTTCGGCCAACCGGGCGTATCGGTAACCGAGGAGGTAGTCCATCCGGTAACCGCGCTCCCGCACCAGGGCTCGACGCAGCAGCAAGTCCGTCGAATTCAACGCGGTGTCGAGCCCGATGTTGAGCGATCCTGTCTGACTCCCCGGGAAAGCGACCAGTGACGAGTCCTGCTTCCCGGTTTGCGTGTTGAAGAAGGGCTGCGCGAGAATGGGGGCGTTTTGGTCGGTTGCATTGAATTTCACTGCCGCGTTGCCGAGGAAAAGATAGGTCACCTCAATGCCCGTTTCCTGGTCGGGAAACAACCAGGTACCGAGGGTAAAGCGGGCGCCCGATTGGATACCCGGATTGACGGCATCGCCCCCAAACAAGATGGTCGTGCCCGCCTGGCCGAGGACGCCGGCTTGCGCCTGCTGCGTATTCGGGGGGCTGGTGGTTGCCAAAGCCGGGAGGTTAGCCGACCTGGTCCACCACATCAGGTACTCGCCGTGAAACCAGACGCGGTCATGCAACAAACTGGCGAAATCATAGGCCCAAGGGAGACAGCAGGGGTCGCCGGGGCACCCCAAGCCCTCACTTACCCAGGGATCGTACACGCAGTCACGGGGCAAGCTTGAGCCGTCGCATCGTCCCCCTGGGTAACACGAACGCCTGGATGGCTTCTTCTTCGCTTTCGTCCGACGGCCCATCGGCCCGTCGCATCGTCCCCCTGGGTAACACGAACGACTCGATGGAGCAGGCTGGGACGGTGCCTGCTGCCAGGGAGGAATTGCCCCCCCTGGGTAACTCGAACGCCTCGATGGAGCAGGCTGCGACAGGAAAGCCGGTGACTCCTCAATGGTGGCTACATCGCTGGCCGGTGACTCGTCGATGGTGGCTTCATGGCTGACAAAAGAAAGCTGGCCTGATCTCCGATCTGGCTTGGCCCCGCGAACTTCGTCCTGGAAGTTTGGCGGCTGCGCAACCACTCGGGAACCACCGATGAGCAGTCCAGCCGCCACCAGGGCGGCAACAAGGTGCCGTGTGAACATTGGGTGAGCCTAAATCCTCTTCAGATGCCGCCGGAGCCAAGGTCACTCCGAAAGGGATGACTTCACCGGATGCTGGCAGTAGCTCAAATCCAGTCGGGAAAACCTATCACGACTTCTGGCTCTTCATTATTCGGCTATACTTCCCGCAATCGTTAAACTCATTGTTACCGGAAAACTCGCATTACATCCTTTTGTCCAGGTCGGCTCATCTCCCCAGATACTCAGACGCATGTGCGAGCGGCGCAGTCTCGCTGGTGCGTGCTTTTTCGGTGAAAGACACGGTCTTGCGATTGTTTGCGGGGAGTTCGCTAGTACTGCAACTCACCTTGAACTGCCACCGAGGCTAGAAACCCCGCAGCTTCGCCAAGCGGGCACGAGCCCGCTGGCCAACCCGACCGCGGCTGCCAGCCCCAATGCGTAGACCACGGTCATCCAGGGGACATAAAATACCCTGATTCCTGGAAGCGGAAATCGGCTCAAGTCGGCGAAATTGACGAGCGCCAAGACACCGAGTTTCGCCCCCAGGGCGCCAGGGCGCCGCCGACGAGCGAGACTCAGGGTCCTTTCGCCACCCAGCAGCGCCAGCACCAGCAGCCAGCTCGAAGCGCAGTTATCGCGAAAGCGTCAACTTCCGTGCCATGGCGCGAGCATGGGCCTCGATTTGAGTATCTTCGACCGCGAACAGGCAGCGCCCGTCGTCGGACAGGTCATGACGCATGTTCCAGTCGCTGTGTCCGCTATGGCCGAAAATGCCCAACAGGTGGACGGCCACGGACAAGGCGACCAAACCGACCGCGATCCGCCGTTGCCAACCAAAGCGAAGGCCGGCATACCCGATTCCAAACAACAAGCACAGTACGGGCATCGTCTCGCAGAGAAATCGAGGCCCATAACAATAGCCGCCGCGCCAGTCGTGCCACCGCGCATAGAAAACGACTGTGGCACCTGCGGCGATCGCCCAAGCCACGAGTACGCCGCGCAGGCCTCCCCATGCGTCATCGCGCTCGCGGATGAGCCTGATGGTGCCAGGCAACACGAGGAGCAGTGCCGGCGAATAGACCAGCACCCCGCGCGACGGTGCGACCAACAGACCGCTCAAACCCAGCCACAGCGGCGGAGAATGACTCCAGTTGTCGGTGGCATAGGCACCACGAACGACATCACCGAAATAGACCCAGTTGAGCAGGCAAAGCATGCCCGCGGGCACGGCCCCTCCCAGGACCAGCCAAAGCAGCCCCCGCCAACGCCTCTCGGCGACCAGCGCGCCGGCCGTGGCAAGGGCGAACAAACCCACCGTAGGGCGTGTCAAGACGGCAAGCCCCAGCGCTAGCCCCGCCGCCACGCGGCAACTCGGAACATAGCCGTTCGCGCGCGAGAGAAAGTACAATGCGCAACACAACCACAACGTCGCCGGTCCGTGCATCCAGAGTGCCTGGCTAGCCACGCTGCACATACAGGTCCCGAAGGCGAACAACACCGTCACCGGCCAGGCGGCGGACGGAACCAAACGCAGGCAAATCACGAACATCAAGACGGCGGCCGCGGCCACGGAGCACGCGCCGGCAAGCTTGCCTAGATGGTCCATGCGGATGTCCGTGGGTGGTTGTTCCCCAAGCGCCGCGAATGGGGCCATGAAAGGCACCGCCATGAGGGCGCTTCCCGGGGGCCGCTCGGAAATCCAGGAGCCATCGGCAAGCTCGCGTATCACGCGGCCCAAATGAGGGCGCAGCAGGGGATAATAGCGAAGATCCAGCGAGCCGTGTCGAACCATCGAGAAGGCCGTGTACGGAGCGGCCACAGTGTCCGCCTCACCCTGGGCACGGCCCGTGGCGTGGTACACCAGCAGGCACGTCACAAAGATTCCCAGGGTCGTCCTCGTGCGTGCTTTCACTGAAAGTGGCTCGCATCCACCAGGAAGTTGCCGTTGTTGCCAAGCGGCATGTAGGGGAGCCAGCGGGCGCCGTTGACGGTCTTGGTACGGGCGTTGCGGCCCGGGTACCAGGCCAACCCCACGCTTACGTTGTAGGCGTCCTGAGTCGAGCCGTTCGGCCCGGGGTGCGCGTTGGCGGCCATGTACATCGCATTGGTGTAGAGCGATAACTGATCGTTCAGCGGCACCTGCGCTGACATTCCCAAGATCACCGAGCCCGCCAGTCCGCTGCCGACGAGCCGCTTCGCGTCGGGTAACCCGGCGTAGAGCCAGGTGTCGGCGCCTAGCTCGAACTTGTGGTGCCAGAAGGCGTTGATCTGGTTGATCGCCCGGAACTGGTTGTGGTTGTCGGGACGATCGCCGATGTAAGTATTGTCATGGACCGTGCCCCAGACGCCCAGCGAGTTGCTCCCGCTGAAAGCCCATTCGAATTGCCCGCGCCATTGGCTCAAGGTCGGCGACAGCCCGTATTGGCCGTAGTTGTCGTTGATCATCCAGTCGTGGACCAGGCCGAAGCTGGCCCGCTGTCCCACTTGCGCGCGGCGAAAGAAACCGGTGGTGACGAAGAACTGTTGTTGGGCGCCCGAGAGTTGCGGCGCCGAGGACGACCGGCCGCTGAAGTCGTACAAGCCGTAGCTGGCCCCCAACTGCCAACCAAGGCCCCAGCGTTCGACCAACGGGATCGCCGCGTTCAGGCCGTTGACAGTGCCGAAGTTGCTCTGAAACGAACCCTCGGGCGGTCCGCGAAACGTATCGGTCGCCGAAAAGGCCGTGAAGCCGAGGCGCGGACCGTCGCCGCAATCGGTGCAAGTGCCGCGGCAGACATCGCACGAACCGTCGTCGCACTGCGCGCAGAACGATTGGGTGCCGACGGCCTGCTTCAAATCCGACGTCGGGCCGGGAACGGCAAACTCAAGAAAATCCCCGGCACTTGTCTGCGGATCGGCACCAAAGTTCGTGGAAAACGCCGTCGTAGGCGTTGTGGCGCGAGGCGCGGCCGGGGCCGTCTCGTCGAAATTTGAATTCAACTCAAGTTCTTGGGTGTTCGCCACCGAGCACAACATTACATTCACGACGAGTCCCAGCACCAGGCAGATGAACTTGTCGAGGTTCATGAGGATGTCTCCGGCAATGCGAAGGGAAGAAGAAATTGCGGCGGATGATACCGAAATGACCTTTTGCCGCAAGATCAAAATCAGGGGCAAGACGCAAATACGTAAACAAATGGATTTGGACGACTGGATCCGCTTGACGTGCCTCACCCTGCCTTCAAGGCATAAACCAGGACGCTGACCGCGAAATCATTGGGGTTATACCGCCGCAGCACCACGGCCAATTGCTGGTGCAGACCGGGCGAGCAATCGCCCGGCACGCCGGGCGAACAACAAGCGGCTTGCCCTTCGACCAGGCTGTAGGCGTTCAAGTCCGCGCCGGTGTCGATGACGTCCACATGATTCAGTCCCGCGACATATAGTCCCTCGCGGTAGGCATCGATGGAGATCGCCCCGGCGATGCAGCCGACGTAGGCCGCGAGATCATCGCGCACTTCGTCGGGTAACGGCCGCACCAGCGCGATATCGCTGGCCGCAAACCGTCCGCCCGGTTTCAGCACGCGGGCAATCTCGCGAAAAACGGCCCCCTTGTCGGTTACCAAGTTGATCACGCAGTTGCTGATCACGCAATCGACACTCGCCGCGGCGAGCGGCAGCGAGTCGATCTTCGCCAGGTGGAACTCGACGTTGGCGGCGCCGGCCGTGACGGCATTTCGGCGCGCCAAGTCGAGCATGTCAGGGGTCATGTCGATGCCGATGACCTTGCCGATTGGGCCGACTTTGGCCGCCGCCAGAAGCACGTCGAAACCGCCGCCGCAACCCAGATCGACCACCGTTTCACCTGGCCGTAAGCTCGCCAGGGCGATGGGGTTCCCGCATGATAACCCCAGGTTCGCCTCATCGGGTACGGCCACCAAGTCATTTGCGGAATAACCAAAGGCCTCGGCCACCCGCCGCACACCCTGCTGTTGGGTCGAAAGACCGCTCATCGCGGTGCGGCCGTATTGCAGGCGCACTGCTTCTTCGAGATCCGGCATGTTCTGCATCTTTTGGCTACAAAGCTCCGCGGGGATCGTACCGAACAGGCCTTTCGCCGTACGTATAGCTGAATGGTAGAACGTAAATCGCGAACGAAAGCGCGCATCGGCCCTATGTCTTTTTTCGGCGTGCCGCCGATGACCCGCCGTCCGTGCCATTCGTACTGTTTGTGGTTACTGACATTTGTAGATTCGGAAATCCGCCCCCTCACGTTCGACTGTCCAGTCGGCCAGCTCGGCGAGCGCCAAAGGACTGCGATCAAACAATTCCAGGTTCGTGGCGACGCACCACCGCGTACCGTGGCGCCTGGCCAAGGCAAACCGTTCGGGCAGACGCGGGTCGTCGGGCGAGACGCCCCAGCCGGGTCGGTCGCAGTAATAGAGCAGGTCGGTACACGAGCCATGCATTGTGATGACCGGTTCTTCGACGTTGGTCAACGAGCGTAACGCGGCCGCCGCCGCGGTGACACTCCGATCCTCCGCGGGCGTGGCAAATGCCGGCCCGATCGCGTATCGTAGCGACAAAAGCAGCCCAACGGCGAGTACGCCCGCCACGGCAGTGCCACTCGGTCGAAGTCGTTCAGCGACCATTTGCCATCCCAACCCGACCAAAATGCACAACGGTGGCAAGAACACGACGTCGTAATAAAGGAGGTCGTAGAACTTCGCCGGCAAGGCTACCACGAGCACAGCCATCGACGTCAGCCAGGCCAGGTGCCGCCGCCAGGCGGGGTTCATCATGCCCGTCAGGCAAAGAACGAACCCCAGCGGAGTCAGTACGGGACCGGTCAGGTCGTCGAGGAGCTTGCGATAGAAGGTGGGCGACAACAGCAGACTCTGGGGCGACTGGTGGACTTCGGCACTCTGGCGGAGCGAATAATAGACTCGTTCCGAGAGAGGGTTGTCGGCGGCGGAGACCCGCGCTACGTTGGCGCACCAAACGAGCGCCGGCGCCGCCGCCAACGCGCCGGCGACGAGGAATTCGAGCCAGCACCTGCCCCTTGACGGCCACGAACCATTGCGCAATTCGCTCCAGACCTTCGCCACGAGCGGCAATGCCAACACCAGCATGTAGATCTTGGTCATAAGGAGCAGGCCAAAGCTGATCGCGGCCAGCACGAGCCAATGTCGACTTTGGCCGGCGAGCCATTCATCAAGAAACCAGAATGTGGCGACGCAAAAGAACACGACCGACGATTCGAGCATGAAGCTTTGCCCGAAAATGACGGCGACAGGAGCCAGTGCCAGCGCCAAGCCCGCTCCGAAGGCCGCCGATTGCCCGTGCCAGCGACGAACCAGCGAAAACAACACCACCACCCCTCCGACGCTGAAGATAATCGACGTGGCACGGCCCCATACGTCGAGCGAGCCGCCGCAACCGGCCCAGCCGGCACCCGCCAGAAAGGCCGCGACCGGGAGCTCCAGCAAGTGCCAGCCCCGTTCACCACCGGCCATGCAGTCGATCGCCGGGTACCAGGGCGGAGAATGCCGCGTAGTCCAGTTCCGGGCAATCATCGCGTAGATCGTGTTCTTCGTGGCGAAATGCCCAACCAGCGGCCGGTTGACGCCCGGCAGCCGTACGGCCGCCGCTAGCAACACCAGCGCCAGCAGCGCGCGGTTACGCCAGACCCAGGGGAATCGCCGAGGCGACGATTGGGCAAGCGGCGCAAGTTGAGGTCCGCTGCGAGAAGCAATTGTCATTTTTGGTTTTATGGGACGTGAGCGGCACGAACGGCCGTTCGACGTTAGAACGTAAACTGCGAGCTAAAGCGCGCATGGGCCGCGAAAAAAAACTTCGCGGCCCATGCGCGCTTATCTTCATAACTTACGTTCTACCCTGCGGCGAAAGGCCTGTTCGGTACGATCGCCCGCGAGTTTCGCAACGGATTCGGCCCAGCCTCACTTCCTCTGTGTCATGGATCCCCAACATTTATTTCAGGATCCCGATACGCCGCAACCGAGGTTGGTTTGTCGATTGCGCCGCTTGGGGGTTGGTTTGGCGGCGTTCGTGCTGACGACCCTCGGATTGCGTTTCGGACTGGTGTCGATCGGCTTCGGAACTGCGTCGAGTTTCTTCGACGTCAAATGGCGTCAATTCGAAGCGTGTGCCGACGAGTGCGACGTACTGTTCTTCGGAACCAGCCGTGTCCAGAGGCACCTCGACACACGAGCCATGCACGACGTCTGGGGCCGGCGGGGCCTCGACTGTCGCGCCTATAACTTCGGTCTGCCACGAATGAGCATCCTTGAAGCCGACGAACTGCTGCGGCGGCTCGCATCGCGGCGCCCACGCCGGCTAAAGGCCGTGGTCTTCGAACCTACCTTGTACCTGTTTGATCCCGGCAATTGGGCGAGCGACCGCGATCTGGCCACACACGACTGGGAGCGTACCTTGCTGGCCGTGCGCAACACGCTTGCCAGCGAGCGCCGCCGCGGTAGCGGCGCGTGGCAGCGATTGCGGTTTGCCTGGCCGCACGTCATGAGTTTCCTCTGTCGTTCGGTCAACCTGGGTTCGGCGGCCTCGCTGGTCTTTCCGCCGCCCTCACGACCTAATGGGTCGGGATCTTTAGCCGGCGTCGATGAACTGGCGGGCTTCTTGCCGCTGCCCGCATCCAGCCCCACCGGCGGCAGCGCCGCCCTACGCGGCGGCTGGCAGCTCCGGTTCACTCGGTTTCTGACGCACGATAAAGCTCCTGATTGGCGCGGTGCGGCACTGAGCGGCGAAGAGTCGGCTTTTTTCGACGATCTACTTGCCCGGATTCGCGATTTGGGGGCCCGGCCGGTATTCCTTCTCGGGCCGCGCGTCAAGCGCGATTCCCATACCGCCGCGCTGCTGCGGAGCCATGAAGAACGGTACGGCGACGTTCCGTTGCTCGACTACCTGCGCGGACGTGGCTACGAGGAAATCTACCGTCTCGATTACTGGCACGATTTCGACCACCTCAACGCCCATGGGGCCGCGATCGTTTCAAGCCAGGTGGCCCACGACCTGACCGCCCTGCTACGATCGCAGTATTCTTCGACCCTTATGCAAAAGGATAAGGGCCATGCTGTTCGTTGAATTGAGGTTCTTCTTGTTCGCGGCGGTCGTGTTCGCCGTTTACTGGTCGTTGAGCCACAACGGCGTCCGTAAGGTGTGGTTGCTGGCCGTCAGCTATGTCTTCTACGGCGCTTGGGACTGGCGGTTTCTGTCGTTGATCGGACTGAGCACGGGGCTGGACTTCATCCTGGCAAGACAGCTCGGTTGTACGGATGGGCAACAGCGGCGCCGGTTATTGCTGGTGGCCAGCCTCGCCGTGAACTTGGGTTTGCTCGGCGCGTTCAAGTATTTCAACTTCTTCGCCGCTTCGGCGGCCGATCTGTTGCGGTTGTTGGGGTTCGTCGTCCAGGAGCGCACCTTGGCGATCGTGCTGCCCGTGGGGATCAGTTTTTACACGTTCCAATCGCTCAGCTACGTCGTGGATGTCTACCGCAGGCAGCTTTCCGCCACGAGCAGCCTGATTGATTTCGCCCTATACGTGGCGTTCTTTCCACAGTTGGTGGCGGGACCCATCGTCCGCGCCGGGGATTTCCTGCCGCAGCTTACCACGGCCCGCCGCTTCAGCGAGGTCCGCGTCCGGCCGGCGCTGCTCCTGTTCTTGATCGGGTTCTTCAAGAAGGCTTGCATCTCCGACAACCTGGCGCCGTACGTCGATTTGTACTTTGCGGATCCGGGCAACTTCGACGCCGCCAGCGCCTGGCTGGCGGTACTGTTCTACTCCGTGCAAATATATTGCGACTTCTCTGGTTATTCCGAGATGGGAATCGCTTCGGCGGCGCTCTTGGGCTACCGGCTCTGCGAAAACTTCCGCCATCCGTACTTGGCGTCGAACTTGTCCGAATTCTGGCGCCGCTGGCACATCAGTCTGTCAAATTGGCTACGCGACTACGTGTACGTCCCGCTTGGCGGCAACCGCCGCGGCCGTTGGCGAACCTCGGCCAACTTGTTGACGACCATGTTCCTGGGCGGCCTCTGGCACGGAGCCGCCTGGACCTTCGTGCTCTGGGGAACGATGCACGGCCTGGCGCTGATCGTCCAGCGCGCGGTGACGGCCTGGTCCGGTGGATTCAAACGGTACGGAAGTCTGGCCACCGTATTGGGAACGCTCCTGACCTGTCATTGGATCGGGGCGACGTGGGTCCTGTTTCGCGCGCCCGATTTGCGCGGCGCCGCCTTGGTGCTCGAGGCTTACTTGGGTTTCGTTTCGCACGGCGCGTCGAGCTTGCCCGGCGTGCTTTGGCTGCACCTCGCTTGCCTTGCCGTCGCGCATTACCTGAGTTGGCGCGCCGACCTGTACGGCTGGGCGTCCCGTGTCTCGCCATCGCTGTTCGCGACGTTGTACGGCTCGTCGGTTGCCGCCTGCCTTTGCCTGCTTCCGTCAGGTCACAGGCCCTTCATCTATTTCCAATTCTGAGCCGGAGGGCGATATGATACATGCTTGGCAACGCATGCTCGCCGAGACGTTGGCGCGTAGCGGCGCGTCACGGCGCTTACAGGCGCGACTGCATGGTCGCCGCACGTTGGCCTGGGCAGTCGTGGTCTATGCGGCGTTGCAACTTGGCGTGACACTGACGATCGATTCCGCCGACCCCGATTTACGCGACACGGAATACGGCCATCGGCTCGCATTGTTGCGGGCGAAACAGGCGGAGTGCCCCGACCGGCCGTTGCTGTTCGCGCTGGGGAGCTCGCGCACGCTTTACGGATTCCGCCCGGACGCGCTGGGCGAATCGGCAGATGGCCCCCTGGCCTTCAACTTTGGGGGCCTTGGCGCCGGCCCGATTGTCGAGCGGATATTCCTCGACCGGCTGCTAGCCGAGGACCTGCGCCCACATTGGTTGGTGATTGAAATCCACCCCGCGCTGCTGCACCCAGCTCCATATGGGCACGAGCGACGGAAGCGGTCGGAGGTCCAGCGCTTTTCGTTTCGCGACATCCGGCTGCTGTCGCGTTTCGTGGGCGCGCCGCCGGCGCTTTGGGCCGATTGGCTCGCGCTACGGCTGGGTGGTTGTTACTGGTACCGCGCCGCGTTGCTGAGCCAGCGGGCGCCATCTTGGATGACGGCGCCTCGGCACCGCGATCCACACGGATTCGAGCGAGTTGGTAGCTTGGGATGGGTCCCCGGCCCCTGGCGGATCGACGACGAAGCCGTGCGGCGAAAAAACGTCGATGGGTCAATCCGCAGATTTGCGGGGGCACTTCGTGACTTTCGCGTCGGTGACGGCGAGCGTCGGGCACTGCGCGACATGTTGGACATCTGCCGCCGCGAGCACATTGAGGTTTGCCTTTGCCTAATGCCTGAAGCCACCAGGTTTCGACACGGCTATCCCGCGAGAACGCGGCGGCAAGTCGATGCCTTGACGGACGAGTTGCGGTCGGAGTTCGGTGTTAAGGTCATTGACGCGGGGAATTGGTGCGGCGACCGCTGTTTCGTCGACGGTGAGCACCTTCTTGCCGCGGGTGCAACGAAGTTCTCGCAACGCTTCGCCCACGAAGTCCTGCGACCCTGGCTCGCCGGCCCAACGGCCCGGCGCTGATGTGCGTGGGCGGCCATGGAGAATTGGGGGTCCTGGTTCGTCGCGCCGTCGAGAAAGGATGCACATGTAGAAATAGAATGGTCAAGCAGCGCAACACTCGAAAGCACGAGCGGATGTGCTGAAACGGTTAATTCTCTGGATCGTACCGGTTGTTTCGGCCGATACTTCTCGACGGGCACTAGTTCTTCTGGGACCCGAATAAGAAGGAAACGATACCTTGAGATTCGCTCTGTCGGCTTTCTGCGCATGGGTGCTTTTGGCCGGTAACACCGGCTGCTCTTTCCCCTTGTTGCAGCGCGATTGTGTCGCGGGGGGTTGCGGGCCCCGATTCCGTTGCGACCGATATCGGGGCCCCGACATCTGTGATCAGCGCTACTATGGCTCCGGTGGCTCGACCGTCGCACGTCTGCAGTCTTGGCAAGACGTGGAAAACGCCGAGAACGGAACCCCGTTGGTCCCTATAACCCGTGCACGGAGTGAAGCCCAGGCCCCGCGGCAAATCACCGAAGACTCAATTCGTTAGTTGATTCCAGCAAGGTAACGGGGCGCGAGGCAGACAATGACGGTCATGGTCAGCAATCCTCGGCCAAGATTCGTCAATCAAACTTCGGCGTCCTCTCCCAGAGCAAACGCAAGCCATTGAAGACGACCAAGACGGTGCTTCCCTCGTGACCCAGGACACCGAGCCAAAGTGGAAGATTGAAGAATGTCGAGAGCACGAGTATTCCGATCATCGTGAAGGCAAAGATCATGTTGTGCCGGACGCGCTGTCGGGCCAGCCTGCTAATCCAAACGGCGAGAGGTAATGCCCGCAGGTCGTCTCGCATCAGCACGACGTCAGCCACTTCGAGGGCCACGTCGGTGCCCGCGCCCCCCATTGCAATACCCACGCTCGCGGTCGCAAGGGCGGGCGCATCGTTGACACCGTCTCCCACCATTGCCACTAGACCACCGTCCTCCGCCAGGCGCCGCAGCTCGATGACCTTTTGATCGGGTAAGAGACCAGCGCGTACTTCGTCGGCGCCGAGATCCTTCGCGATGGCTCGCGCCACACGCTCGTGGTCGCCAGTGAGAATGACGATTTTGCGAATTCCAAGTCGCTTCAAGGCACTGATGGTCACAGCGGCTTCAGGACGTATCTGGTCGGCAACTCCGACCACACCGCAGACGGCCTCCTCCACCGCAATGATCATCAACGCTGTCTGACCGCCTTCACGCAATCGCTGCGCCTCTCCCAGGAGTGCGGGGGAAATCGCGATCTCGTGCGTCTCAAACAGGCCTTCGCGACCAATGCCGACCCACGTGCCCTCAACACGAGCATGGACTCCCAACCCTGTGTGGCTGTGAAATTCAAGGAGAGGCGATTCCGACAATGCGATCCCGCGATGGCGCACTTCTTCTACCACCGGCGCGCCCAGAGGGTGCTCACTTCGCCGTTCGACAGTCGCGGCCAGGGCCAGCAGCCGCGAGACATCGACCCCCGGCGGCGCCCAGATTTCGCTGACGCCGGGCTTTCCTACAGTCAAGGTACCGGTCTTGTCGAACGCGACGACATCGACCTTTCCCAATGACTCGAGGTGAATACCGCCTTTGAACAGCACGCCATGCCGGCCAGCCCTGGCAATGGCCGAAAGCATGACCGCCGGAGAGCTGACGACCACCGCGCACGGTGAGGCCGCAACGAGCAGAACCATCGCATGATAGAACGCGTCGTACCAACTGTCAGTATGCAAAACGCGGCCCGCAAAGAATACGAGCACGGCGGCCGCCAAAATGCCGATCACGTAGGGACGCTGCCAAGATTCGACGAATCTTTGGGTTGGCGTCTTCTGGGCCTGGGCGTTTTGGACCATCTGGACGATTCGCTCCAAGGTCGTATCGGCCACAGCCCTGGTCATCCGCACCAGGACACTGCCTTGGCCGTTGATCGTGCCTGCGAAAACCGTGGCCCCGGTTGGCTTGTGGATTTGTTCGCTTTCGCCCGTCAAGGTCGCTTCGTCCGCCCAAGTTTCACCATCGCATACCACGCCGTCGACGGAAAACCGCTCCCCAGGTCGTACACGAACGACATCGCCGATTTGCAATGTTTCGACGGGAACGAGCTGATCGTCGGCGACGCCTGCTCGTACGCGAAGCGCTTCACGAGGACGCAACTGTACCAAGGACTCGATCGAATGTGTCGTGCGGTACATGGCGAAAGCTTCGAGCGTGCCGCTGAGCGAGAAAAGGAACAACAGCACCACGCCTTCGACCCAGTCACCAATCGCGGCCGCTCCGAGGGCGGCCAGAATCATGAGCAAGTCGACGTTGAATTGCCAACGACGAAGGGCCGACAACGCGGTGATGGTCGGACCATATCCACCGGTCAAATAGGCCCCGATGCAGGCAACCAAAGCGCATGCCGGCGCCGCCGCGAAATCCATTCGATCGAGGGCCGTACCGATACCCCCCAGGCAACCACAAAGCACGGTCAGGATTGTCCCGAAGACGGGGGGAGCCGCTTTGACCCGAGCGCGTGATGTTGGCGGTTGGTCCGTGTTTCCCATGGGGACAAGTTTTCAGAGTGGTGTGACCATCGAGCCATGCAATTGTGGGAGGCGTTAAACGGCAGGCTGAATCATAACGGCCAAGACGGTGCCGGAAAACGGGTTGGAATCAGAACACATTTGCTATGATGTGCGATTCCGCACGGTTGTGGTCCGAATCGCCCACGATCCAGGGCGTGGACTGATTTTGCGACACTACGGAGAGCATACGCTCCGTTGGCGTCAGAATTGCGGTAGAATCAAGCGAGTGTACGGTCGAGAAACCGCCTTCACTTGGGCAATGATGTGCTGTCGAGGCCGTTTGATACAAGGATGTCGAATTGCCACGCAGGTTCGACCGGGATCAATACTCCGATGATGTCGTCAAAATCGTTGATCGAGAAGGCAAGCGCCCGACAGGCCGCGGGAATTCGGCGTTGGACCTTCGCAATCATTGGTATCATCGTACTCGGCCTGGGAGGGGGCGTGTATTCGGTTGTAAAATGGTTCGGTCGCCCGGCCGAAATGCGTGATCGTGCAAATGTTGAGCCAAGTGGAGCGAGTGTCGTCGGGCATCGAAGGGGCGGCGACTTCGTCCACCTGGCGCGCGACAAATGGTCCGTAGCTGGCTTGGAAACCGCTCCCGTCGTTTTCGGCGCGTTGGCCGAGAGCACCTGGGTGACCGGGAAAATCGCCCTGAACGAAGAGCGCCTGGCGCACGTCTATCCGCTGGTCGAAGGGGTCGTCCGTGAAGTCAAGGTCCACTTCGGCCAGGAAGTCACGGCCGGTGATGTATTGACCGTTTTGGATAGCAAGGAGGTGGGTACGGCGAAGCTCGAGCTGGTGAAGAACCGACTGGCCGTCGAATTTGCTCAGATCAACCAACGGTGGAGCCAGACAATCCAGGAAAACACCGACTCGCTTATCAAGACTCTCGACGAAAACGTGCCTGTGCTGGAAATCGAGGAGCGGTTCCGCGACCAGGCAATGGGCGACTATCGTGAACAACTTGTCGCTTCGTACGCCAGATTGAACCAGGCCCGGGCCGACTTTGAGCGGATCAAGGCACTTTACGAGATGAAAACGATCGCAGGACGCGAATTCATCAAGGCCAAGGCCGATTTCGAGGCCGCGACCGCGACGTATGAGGCCAAACTCGAATGGATCAAGTTCGCCAGCCGGCAACAACTCGTCGCGGCAAACCAGAAATGCAAAGAGGCGATGACGTCTCGGTCGGTCACCGAATCGCTGTTGTTGATCCTGGGCTACCGCGAAGACGAAGTTGCTCAGATGGACCCTCTCAAGCAAGGCGATCAAGTGGCCCATTACTCGATGACAGCGCCACTCAGTGGCACGGTGATCAAGAAGGACGTAGTGCTGCTTGAGCACGTCGTGCCCCAAATGCAGCTTTTCCAGATCGCCGACCTATCGACAATTTGGATTCACGCCGACATTTTCGAGAAAGACCTGAGCCTTCTTGAGTCACTCAAAGGAAAGACGCTGGATTTCCGCGCCGCGGCTTATCCTGGCCGCAAATTTGAGGCCAACGTCACCTACACTGGCGATATCGTCGAAGAACAAACTCGCGCGATACGCCTGATCGCCACGGCCGACAACCCCGAGAAACTGCTGAAACCCGGCATGTTCGTCGAAGTCCGCCTCCCTAAAGTCGCTGCCACGAACGCGTTGCTGGTTCCCGAATCGGCCGTTCAGCAACACGCCGGCGACCTGTTCGTGTTCGTTCAGCGGAAGGATGACGAGTTCGGGCGGCGTCGTGTCGTTCGTGGGCGCGCGTTCGACGGCATGGTAGAAATCATCTCGGGCGTGAACGAAGGTGACAACGTGGTCATCAAGGGCGGCTTCGCGCTCAAGAGCGAGATGTTGCGAGAGCTGATGACTGAGGAATAGCGTGATCAACAAGCTCATCGACCTCTCGCTCGAAAACCGTTTCGTCGTATTGCTCAGTACGCTTTTGCTGGTGGCGGTTGGGCTGTGGGCCATGACACAGCTTCCGATTGACGCCGTACCCGACGTGACCAATGTTCAGGTGCAGGTGCTGACGACCGCGCCGGCGCTGGGACCGGAGGAAGTCGAACGATTCATCACCCTTCCGGTCGAGATCGCGATGGGCGGCGTGCCACGCGTCGACGAGATTCGCTCCGTGTCGCAGTTCGGTTTGTCGGCCGTGACCATCGTGTTTCAGGAAGGTACCGACATTTATTGGGCACGGCAGTTGGTGGGTGCCCGGCTCGAAGTTGCCCGTGCCGCGATTCCCGAAGGTATGGGCAACCCCGAATTGGGACCAATCTCCACCGGCCTGGGAGAAATCTACCAGTTTGAGGTTCGCGCCTTGCCCGAGGCGCGCGACGTCGATGGCCAGCCCTTTACGCTCATGAAGCTCCGCGAGATCCTCGATTGGAGCATCGCGTACCAGTTGCGGAGCGTGCCGGGCGTGATCGAGATCAACACCTTCGGTGGCGAACTGAAAACTTACGAGGTGCAAATCGACCCGAATAAACTGCTTAATTACCGGATCTCAATCGGCCACGTGATCGATGCACTGCGGCGGAACAACGGCAATGAAGGGGGCGGCTACGTCATTCACGGACAGGAGCAACGCGTGATTCGAGGCGAAGGACTGATCGGGTCGTTGAGCGACGTCGCAACCATTGTGCTCGATGAGCGGTCGGACGGCACGCCGATCTACGTTCGCGACGTGGGTGAGGTCCGCTTTGCGCCAATGCTCCGCCAGGGCGCGGTCACTCGTGACGGGCGCGGCGAGGGCGTGGTCGGGATCGTCATGCTGCTGATCGGTGAGAACGCGCGAGTTGTCGTGGATCGCGTGCAGCAGCGCGTCGACGAGATTCAAAAAACGCTGCCCGAGGGGGTCGTGATCGATACATTTTACGATCGCACCCAACTGGTGCGAAAAACGATCCACACCGTGGCCAAAAGCCTGGCCGAAGGCGGTCTATTGGTGATTGTCGTACTGTTGGTCCTGTTGGGCAATTTGCGAGCTGGGTTGATCGTGGCGTTGGCCGTACCGCTTTCGATGTTGGGGGCCTTTATTGGTATGGTCTACACCGGGCTATCGGGAAACTTGATGAGCCTCGGGGCGATCGATTTTGGTTTGATCGTCGATGGCTCGGTCGTGCTGGTCGAAAACATCGTGCGCCGCGCCGCCGAACATGCCAAGCATGATCGGGGCGAGGTCACGTCCGACCTGGTCCGCCGAGCCTGCCACGAAGTCGCCCGTCCCGTCGTCTTCGGCGTCGGGATCATCGTGATTGTCTACCTGCCGATCCTCACGCTGCACGGCCTTGAAGGAAAGATGTTCCGGCCGATGGCCTTCACGGTGATCTTCGCGCTGGCCACCTCGCTGCTGATCGCGTTGACGGTGATGCCCGTGCTGGCCGCGTTGGTGTTGCGTCGCGGGGTCGGTGAAAATGAAACTCGGCTGATCCGGTGGGCCAAACAGACCTACGAACCGCTGCTGCGCCGGGCGATCGCGCATCCCGTCGCCACGCTCTCGATCGCGGTCATTGCGTTTCTGGTCAGTCTAGGCATCGTTTCACGATTGGGAGCGGTGTTCATCCCCAAGCTCGACGAGGGGTCACTGGCGATCCAGGCGGTCCGGTTGCCGAGTGTGTCGCTGGAATCGTCTGTCGCCATGACGACTGCAATCGAAACGACGCTTCGAGCGCGGTTCCCCGAGGTCGTGACCGTCGTCTCGAAGACCGGCCGTCCCGAAATCGCCAATGATCCGATGCCCGTGAACTTGACCGATATTTTCATCGGTTTGAAACCGCGCGACGAATGGACCACGACTTCATCCAAAGAGGAGCTGGTCGACCGAATGGAGCATGCCCTGCTGGAAACCATTCCCAGCAACGCGTTCAACTTCACGCAGCCCATCGAGCTGCGGGTGCAAGAGTTGATCGCCGGAGTGAAATCGGATATCGGCATCAGCCTTTACGGCGACGACCTGGCGACGCTATCGCAAACGGCCGAACAGATCGCGGCGGTCGTGTCCAAGGTGCGCGGAGCGGCCGATACGCAGGTCGAACAGACGGCAGGGCTGCCCTACCTGCGAATGAAGATCAAGCGACAGGAAATCGCGCGTTATGGCATCAACGCTCGCGACGTGCTCGACGCCGTGGCGGCGGTGGGAGGCAAGGTCGTGGGACAAGTCTTCGAGGGACAACGGCGGTTTCCACTGCAAATACGCTTCTCGCCCTACTTCCGACACGATCTGGAACGCTTACGCCAGATCAAGATCGCCGATCCCCAGGGTAGGCAGATTCCCCTGGAGCAGCTTGCTGATCTCGACGAATACGACGGCCCGGCCCAGATCAGCCGCAATGCTCGGCGCCGGCGGACGCTCGTGCAGTGCAATGTCCGCGGACGGGATCTGGCCGGATTCGTTGCCGAAGCTCGCCAGGCGGTCGAACGCAACGTCACGCTACCGGCCGGCTATTCGGTCACATGGGGTGGGCAGTTCCAGAACCTGCAAGAGGCCACTGACCGGCTCATGATCGCCGTGCCGTTGGCGCTGTTCCTGATTTTCGCGATTCTCCAAATGACGTTCAACTCTTTTCGTATGGCACTGTTGATCTATCTCAACGTGCCCATGGCGGCGACCGGGGGTATCTTGTCGCTTTGGCTGCGTGGAATGCCGCTTTCGATTTCGGCCGGCGTCGGTTTCATCGCGTTGTTCGGCGTGGCGGTGCTTAACGGTGTCGTGCTCGTGACCTACATCCTGGAGCTGCGCCGCGAGGGTCTTGACACGACCCAGGCGGCGATTCAAGGAGCCATGACCCGAATGCGGCCCGTGCTGATGACGGCCCTGGTTGCGACGCTTGGTTTCGTACCCATGGCGTTGGCGACTAGCTCCGGCGCCGAGGTCCAGCGCCCATTGGCCACGGTTGTGATCGGAGGACTGGCCACGTCGACCCTCTTGACCCTGTTCGTTGTTCCGGCCATCTACCATTGGTTCGACACCACGCCGGAATCAACTCGCAAAGTACCGACGGTCACGAATCAAGTCGGTTAACTTAGCTGCCAATCGTGGATCGTTGGCGGCCTGCACGCGTAGCGGAACATTCACCACTTTGCCTATTTCAGCAAGTCGATGTCAAATCGGGCGTTGTAGATAACTTATTCTTTGCATTCGACCAGATCGGTTTAATCATCAACGTCGCGACAACCGATAAACTCGCAAGGCGCACCGCTACCAGCAAGCGAAGCAGGCGGCGAGCCTCGTCCATGCCGGCCGCTCGACGCTCGCCGAAAGAAAGGTTGAAACGTGCGGCGCCCAATTTGCATCCAACATGATCCCTTGGCACGGCGGATACACCTGGCGCCGCAGCTAGCGCATCGTCCTGTAGTGCTCGCACTGACGCTGGTTGGGGCAGTCATCGCCAACGAAAGAGCTGCCCTAGCCCAATTGGCGGCCCTGTCGGACGAAATCATCCTACTCTCGAAGGGTCTGCAGCAACAGGAGCGCAACCGGACCACGACCCCGCTCGGCCGTACGCCCGGAGCCGGCGGTTACCCCTTGGAACCGCGTCCGGGCAAACGCGCGCTCCGAGCCAGTCCAGGTAGTTCGACCGTACGATTCGCGCCAAACAATCGCGACGCTCTGTCGGCGCTCTCGTCACCCCAGCGCCGTGCTACCGCCACGGAGAGCTCGCTGCGCGACTCTCGACCGACCATGCGCGAAGAACTGCCCCCTCCGGTGTATGGACCGTTGGAACTTCCCGCGGAATCCGACGAAGGCCCGGAAGATGGGCTGACGCTCGACGCGGCAATTGAAATGCTGGTGCGCACTAACGTCGATTTGCGGAGCAAGGCATTCGAAATTCCACAGGCCCGCGCCGATGTGCTGACCGCCGGACTGCGGTCGAATCCTTTCGTCTTCGGCTCAGCGTCTGGCTATCCCTACCAAGCGTATTCACCGAGCCGTCCCGGTGAGAACGGCTACAGCGTAACGGTCATTCATCCTTTCGACCTGAACCATAAACGACGAGCAAGGGTCGATGTGGCTGTCCGTGCAAAGCAAGTACTCGAGGCCCAGTATCAAGACGCCGTGCGGTTGGAAATCGACCGCCTTGGCGACGCATTCCTCGATGTGGCGGCGTCATACGAAACGTTGCGTTTTTTGAAAGCCAGTGTGGCGGGGTTGAACGAGGTGCTGTCGACCGCCCAAGCTTACTTCGACAAAGGGCAGATTTCCGAGCCTGATTATGATCGAGTTGCCATCCTGCGCGACTCGGCCGAATCAGGCATGGAACAGGCGGACGTCGCTTTGAGTCAAGCGAAGTTGGCATTAGCCGTGCTGATCAACATACCGTCTGCACAAGCCGACGAGATCGCGATCCGCAGCTCGATGCGCGACACGGCACCGCCGCCCCCGCAACCACAGGAACTCCTAAGCATGGCCCTGGCCAATCGTCCAGATCTGATGGCGTACCGCCTCGGTATTCAACGCGCGCGTGCGGATGCCACGCTAGTGCGGAAAGAGCGGTTTTCGGATGTGTTTCTACTCTACTCACCCTATGAATTCCGTAACAATGTGCCGACGCATGGCAACAACGCCACATCGTGGTCCGTAGGCGCCATGGCCACTGTGCCGCTTTATAACCGCAACCAGGGTGAGATACGCCGCGCCGCGCTGAATGTGGCTCAGAGCCAAGCCGAGCTGATTGCCGTTGAGCGCCAGGTTGAATCGGAGGTCGAACACGCAGCCCGCGAATACAACGCTAGCGGCAGGGCGCTCGACCGTATGCAACGTGTGATTCTCCCACGTAGCGCGCGTGTCCGCGATGCGGAACACCGACTGTGGCTCAGTGGCGAGCAAAGTCTCATCGACTTTCTCAACGCGCAAAGAGACTACAACAACGATGTCCGCCAGTACCGCGACGCCGTCATCCGACACCGTCGTAGCATGTTGAAGTTGAACACGGCTGTGGGCCTCCGGATTCTGCCTTGACCCTTCCAAAGACGAGCGTCACCCCCTACAGTAGTTTCCCAAACGCGGGGCACGTTTTTGCGGAGACTTCTTGCAATGAGCGACTCCGCTCGGATGTCGTGCGAAATCGCACGGCCGCGAAAGGATTCCATCCGTAGTGGACCCCAATAACTGAAACAGCCAATTAGGTGGTATTGACTGCGACGCCGTTTCGAATTTACCTGGTGCGCATTCGGTCGTTGGCACATGAATTGCAAGAGCAGACTTCCATGCGGCGCAGGAGAATAACGCAAGCGGTAATCGGCAAGCTGGTGATACCGGGAACGATGAAATGAAGGTCTTGATTGGAATCGACGGATCGAGAGGGAGCTTCGCCGCGGTGCGATTGGCCTCGCGGCTTCTATCGCCAATGGAGGATCGTGTTGCCCTCTATTACTCCCCGCTCGACATTCGGTTGTCCGCCAGGGGCGGCGCGAGTCCCGAAATCGTCGAGCGAGCACGCGCGGCGCTGACTGAGTCGGTGCTCCAAGAGGGACGCGATCAACTCCCCGAAGCCATGCGAGCAAGGTTGGAAACCATCGTCGGTACGAAGAACCCACGCCAAGGAATTATCTTGGCTGCCGACGCCTTGCGCGCGGAATTGATTGTTGTGGGTGCGACTGGAAAGGGTAAGGCCGCCAGGTTGTTCCTTGGGGGGGTCGCCAAGTCGGTCGTCCACACGGCGACAGTGCCGGTGCTTGTTGTGCGGGCCATCGATGACGCACCTTCACCAAGGCCGCTGCGAGTTTTGCTGGCGTTCGACGGCTCTGCGGCTAGCCGGCGGGCGGCCCCTTTCCTCGAACGATTCACCTGGCCCGAAGGGACCGAAGGGCGCGTGATGACGGTGGTCACACCATTTCTGGCTGGCGAGGTGCCTGAATGGCTCGAACACCGCACCAGAGCCCCCGATGTCGAGGTAATGGCCCAAGCTTGGGTGCGAGAGCACGAAGACGAAACGCGCCGAAAACACGACGAGTTGGCCGAGCTTCGGCGACTGTTGCCGCAACCATTTCAGGCGTCGGACGGCATTGTGACAGAAGGGCATGCCGCAGAACAGATCTTGGATTCGATTGATCGTGAGAAGATCGACCTCGTCGTACTCGGTGCCAACAGCAAGAGCGTGATTGATCGGCTGCTGATCGGCAGCACGTCTGACACGATTCTTTCGCACGCCAATTGTTCTGTGCTGATCGTCCGCGAGCAACTCCAGCCATGAGACTCAGAACCATGAAACAGATTGAGCGCATCCTTTGTCCCGTCGATTTCTCCGAGACCTCGACCGAGGCCTTCGATTACGCCAATCGCCTTGCTGCAACCACCGGGGCTGAGCTCATTGTGTTGCACTCGTTCGACGCACCTGCGTTGCATGGGATAACCGGGCAAGATCGCCCCGCCGATCCATTGCTGGTAAGACGGTTGGAGGCCCAGACCTCGCCTTTGCCTGGCGTTCGGATCCAGCGCGTCTTGCACGCTGGTCTACCAGCCGAGACGATCTGCTTGCAGGCGGAGCAACGTAACTGCGACTTGATCGTCATGGGAACGCACGGCCTTACCGGCCTCGCACACCTGTTGCTGGGAAGCGTCGCGGAGCACGTTTTGCGACACGCGCCGTGTCCTGTGCTCGTGGTTCGCGGCCGCCGGGCCAATGAGCCGCCGCTCGATAAGCCGCTCATGCCACCGCCAATCGTCGTGCACGGCGGCCCGGGATCGCCTTTGGCGTAAGGAAAAGCCACGAATCGCTAATGTGATCACGCGTCAGACGTTGGCGACCGCTTATATCGACGCGACAAAGTGAGCTTGCTGAGTTCGACCACCGTGACAGGTGTCAGCGCCAAGAAGAGCACCAGGAGCCACTCGTGTCCTGGATGCCCGCTAACCTCGAATACAGGACGAGCAAAGGGCAGCGTCACCACACTCAATTGTAAGAGCGCTGAGATGGCGATGGCGGCAAGGAGGTAAGGGTTCGAAAAGATGCCCAATTGTGGCAACGTCAGCCGCTGACTTCGGCAGGCGAATGAGAGGAACAATTGCGTGTAAGACACGGTGCAGAACGCCACCGTCCGAGCATGGTTCAGGCGTGAGATATCGCCTTGGTACACCAGCCAGAATCCAGCTCCGCTCACGGCGGCCACGAGCGCACCGTGGAAGAGCATCAGCACTCCGCGGCCGAGCGTGATCACCGGCTCACGAGGCGGTCGAGGGGGCCGCGACATGATGCCGCGCTCCGGAGGCTCAACGCCGAGCGCCAAGGCGGGCAAGCCGTCGGTGACCAGGTTGATCCACAGCAGCTGGATCGCCATGAGCGGCGACGGCCAGCCAACCAGCGCCGCGAAGAACATAAACAGGACTTCTCCCGTGTTGCAGGCCAGCAAGTAGTGGACGGACTTCTGGATGTTGTCGAGGATCCCACGGCCTTCCTCGACCGCGCCGACGATCGAGGCGAAGTTGTCGTCGACCAGCACCATGTCGGCCGCTTCCTTGGTCACATCGGTGCCGGTGATACCCATTGCAATCCCAATGTCCGCGGCCTTGACCGCTGGGGCGTCGTTGACGCCGTCGCCGGTCATGGCCACCATCTCGCCCTGATGCTTAAGTGCCTTGACCACTCGCAACTTGTGCTCCGCCGACACGCGCGCAAAGACGGCGATGTGGCCAACTCGTTCGCGCAGCATCGGGTCAGTCATCGCGTCCAGTTCGTTGCCTGTCACGGCGACGTGCCCAGAGTCTATCAAGCCGAGTTCGCGGGCGATTGCCAGCGCGGTGGCCGGGTGATCGCCGGTAATCATCACGGGGCGGATGCCCGCCGCATGGCAGTGCTCCACCGCCACACGGACCTCGTCGCGGGGCGGGTCGATCATACCCACCAGACCGACGAAGATTAGTTCGGTTTCCTCGTAGTATTTGTCCGGCGCGCCGCCGCGATAGGCCAACGCCAGGACGCGTAGCGCCCGCGAGGCAAGCTCCACACCGATGGCCCCGATCTCCTGTCGTCGTACATCGCTCAAGCCCACCACGACGCCGTCACGTCGCTCAGCGGTACACTTGGCCAACACGATTTCGGGGGCGCCTTTCGTGTACATCTCCGATTTTCCGTCGCCGGTTTGCAAAACGACCGACATCGCCTTCCGCTCGGAGTCGAAGGGGATCTCATACAGCAATCGCGACGACGGCGAATTCCCCTCAATGCCGCCCTTCATCGCCACGACGAGCAATGCGCCTTCAGTCGGGTCGCCGACGACTTCCCAGCCGGCGCGCCCTTTGCTCGAGGGCGTGACGCGCGCGTTGTTGCAGCGCGCCGCGATCGTGAGTGCTAGCTCAAGGTCCGGTTCAGCGGCCGGGGCGATCGCGGTCACCGTGTCTTTCTTCACGAATTCTCCTTGTGGCGCGTAACCGACGCCCGACACGTCGTACCAGGTTCCCCCCGCCACGACCACGCGCACTGTCATTTCATTGCGGGTCAACGTCCCGGTCTTATCGGAACAGATGACGGTTACCGAGCCGAGCGTTTCGACGCTAGGGAGGGTGCGGACCAGAGCATTGCGGCGCACCATCCGCTGCAAACCCACGGCCAGTGCCAACGTGACGACTGCGGGCAGTCCTTCTGGCACCGCGGCGACTGCGAGACTCACCGCGGTCAGGAATACCTGGAGCAACTCGCCGCCGCGAAGCACTTGGAGGATGAAAATGACTGTCACGATGGCAAGACATACACCAACCAGAACTCTGCCGAGCTCGGCCAACCGGCGCTGCAGTGGCGTTGCTTCCGGCTCGTATCGCTGTAACAGGCCGGCAATCTGGCCCAACTCCGTTTTCATGCCTGTGGCCATGACGACGGCGTTCGCCTTGCCGGTGGCGACGACCGTGCCGAGGTAAGCCATGTTTCTTCGCTCCGCCAGCGGTGCCGTCGCGGCTAGTTGCGCACGAGCTTGTTTTTCGACGGGCACCGACTCACCGGTGAGGGCTGCCTCCTGGATTTGCAGCCCAAACGATGCGATCAAACGTAGGTCGGCGGGCACGCGGTCGCCAGCTTCCAGTTCAACACGGTCACCGGGCACCAGCTCGCGCGCCGGAACAACTCGCGGAAGACCGTCGCGAATGACTTTCGCCAGGGGGACCGACAGTTTGCGCAATGCGCCCAGCGCGCGTTCGGCCTTCTCTTCTTGCACGAAGCCTAGAATACCGTTGACGATCACGATGGCCAGGATTGCAAAGGCATCGGCCCAATCACTCATGACCCCCGAGACGAACGCCGCAACGACAAGCAGCCAGATCACCAATTCGTTGAATTGACGGAACAGCTTTCGCCAGAGAGGGACCGGGGGCTCCTGGGGCAACTCGTTGGGACCAAATTGAGCGAGCCGCTCTTGCGCCTGATCGGAACGAAGACCGAGCTTGCCATCGGTCTGAAGCGTTGCCAAAGCTTGCTCCACTTCCACGACGTAGAACGGCGTCGTGTCGTGGTCGGCGTTGGCCTCAATCGCCTGCATTTCGCAGTTTCCGACGAGCTTCATCTCTTGTGGCTGACCTCGCCGGCCCCGCAAAGTCACTTAAAACAATCGACTTACGCTGCCACCGTGTCAATAGAGCAAGCAATTGGCGTGCCACATGCTCGCCATAACAGCGGCGATCGCTGCGCTCCTCGGCTTCGATGCGCTTTGAGTTGACCCCAAGCCCGCGGCCCTTGAACGCTACGTTATCTGCACCACTGCGGGACGGCATCTTGGCCTACTTTGATCGCCGCGAAACGAGCGCAGCGGTGGAGGGATTAAACACCAAGGCACGAGCCGTCACGCGGCGCAGCTACGGCTTCAAAAGCGCGGATAGCCTCTGGCGGCGACTCGTGCTCGATGTGAATCGAACCTATAGACAGAGTGATGCGCCGCAGCGCGGCCGACCTCCACGAGCTGGCGCGAGGAATCCAGGCAAAATTCCGCGGGTACTACACTTAGACCCCGACTATAGTTCACGGTTACAGCGCGGGCCAAAAGTACCACGCGCCCTCTCGCTGGTGCCAAAGCTGTTTCAAGACGAAGAGCGGTTTCGATCCGAGCTTTTCCCCGCAGCGAACGGTGAACGTGACGTCGGCCAAATACCCCTCGCTGCGCACGACCGACGTGACCTCGAAATGCGGAGAATCGCCGGCAGTTCCGCCCGCGGCGTCGGGTGGAGGGTGGTTTAGAACCCAGCGCCGCAGTTCCCGGTCGCGAGATCGTTCGACGAGTTGCAGAAGGCGGGCAACGTCGCGAGAGAGCCAGGCCTCACCCCAATCCGCAACGCGCGCGTCGAGCGAGGTCGGCGGCGCGGCGTCGACGACGGTCGCAGTCTGTTCCGAACGTGGAGCGGCTGTGAACACGCCGGCGAACATGGCCATCGCCGCGAGTCCGGCCGCCAGCGCCAACAGGTGCCGCCACCACCCGCGGGCAGCCAATTGGCCCAACGGTCGATTCGTCGAAAGTAACACGCGGACACGTGTCCAGCCGGAGAACGACGAGCGGACCTGCACTGAGAAGCGCGTCGGTGCCGCCGTCTCCACGAGCCGGCCGGATCCGTCCAATCTGAGCCAGGTCGCGCAGGTTTTGCAGTGAAGAGGGCTGTCGAGCCGGCCCCACGCGACCGAGCTCCGCGTGCCGCAGTGCGGACAGGCCACCTGCATTTGACAATATCCGCCGTGCTTCGCGGGTACTTTCGCCAAGTCGTCCATCATCGTTTCCATTCGCGGGGAGCCAAACTACCAGCTCAAGGCCTGTTGGTAGCTCGGAGAGGTTTCGTCATAGCCGACCCCGGTGAACAAGCGATTGTCGCCCCATGTGTTCACGGTCGCAAAGAACTGCGCATAGGTTATCGTCGTCGGCTGCGGCAGCGCCACGCCGTTCTGTTGCGTGGGCGTCAGCGTGCTCAAGGGCGCATTCTTCTGCACGACGTAACCCAACTCCTCGAGTGTGTGGCTCTCGACGTGGCCATCGAGGAACACGACGTTTCCGCGGCCTTCATGGCGCGCCTCGACAGGGGAGAAATACACCACGAGGTCGGTGCCAGTCTCGTCGGGCCCGTAGGGGTCGAAGCCCGGCACCGTCTGGGGCGAGGGACTATTGACGCTCGAGCCATCAGGTCGCGGGCGCATGTGAGGCGGGTCGAGCGTCATCGAATGGCCGCCGTGCGGCACGTTGCCGCCGCGGCTGTCGCCGAAACAAATCGTCCGCGCCTGATCGCGAATCTTGCGCACAGGAAAGTTCAGCGTGGGAGTCGTGATGTCGCCATCGACCAGGTTACGGGTGTTGCCGAGATAGGCGATGTTGTATCCATAAGCGCCGTTGCGGATACCCATTTGGGTCGGTCCCAAAAAGCTGTAGTTGACGCTCAACTGCACGTCGTTTAACGATGGATCGGCGAAGATTTCGTTGTCGAGCGGCACGCCGGTAAACGTCGTGTCGAGGATTGCAGGGTTGGCTGCCATGGCCGCCGCCGCCACCTTGATCGCATCAAGGTTCTGGGCGGGGCGGCCCAACTGTTCAGCGATCAGCCATTGCCAGCGCGGGCGGACCACACCATACGGGTTCACGTATGTTGGATTCTCGACGCGATAAGGTACATAGCAGCCATAGGTATCCTTGTACTGTTGCAAGCCGAGGTAGAGTTGCCGGAGGTTTGATTTGCACTGCATAGAGCGCGCGACTTCCCTCGACTTGATGATCGTCGGCAACAACAGAGCCACCAAAAGTGTGAGGATAGTTATGACAACCAGGATTTCGACGAGGGTAAAGGCGGACCGACGAACGTCCTGTACACGATGCGATCGGCGGCGGCTTTGACTTGGGTGGAACATGCAGGTACTCCAAATGCGATGGATGAACGAAGGTTATTGGAAAACGAGAGTTGCAGATTCTGGTTAATTGGCACGACGCGCATACGATCCGCTACGGCGTGGGTTTGCAATAGCTCAGGGCTAGCAGGGCGAATCCCGTGCAGAGGTTGGGGTCGCCTTCCAGCCAGCGCGCATCGGGGTTGGACCAGGAGCCATTTTCGGCCTGCCGTTCTGCAAGGGCGTCGACCAACTCACGCCGCCATTCGTGCTCGCTCCCCTCGCCGTCGACGAGCACCTCGTCGCCGATGGCGTCGAGCGCTTTGGCGAACAGGTGATAGTAGTAATACAGGCCGGCCTGGCCCATTCCGGGATTCGAGCCGAGATCGTAGTGCATCTTCACCCAATCGAGGGCCGCCTTGACTCGGGGGTCGTCGGGCCCGACGCCGGCGAAGAGCATGCTCTTGAGGCCCGCGTAGGTCATGCTGCCGTAGCTTCGCAGGCCGCCATTGGCGGTTTTGTCCTCGGGATTGGTGCCGCCGGCGGGCGTGTAGTAGAAGCCGCCGTCGTTGACCAGCGCGGCGTACTCGGTCGCGTTGTGCTCAGTCTCCAGATTCTGGCAACGCGAGATGAAGACCAGCGCCTTTTTCAGCGATTCGTCGTCTTCCTCATTGCCCGCGGCGCGCAGCGCCTCGACGAGGAAGTGCGTGTTCGAAAGGTCGGGCCGCCCGTCCTTGCCGTATCCGGCCCCGCCATAGGCCACATCCGATTCGTCCTTTCCATCCTCTCCCCCTTTCTGCACACCCTTCACGTATCCATCGGCACGGCGCAACACTTCGTCATATCGTCCGTCGGCATTCGCCTCGCGGAAACAAACCATCGCGAGGCAAGTTTCGTAGTTCGGCAACCGGCTCTTGGGGGGATGAACGCTGCCGTCGGGCTGGACGAAGCCTTCCAGGTACTTGAGGCTCTTGGCCACCACCGGGTCTCGCGCGGAGCGGCCGTGCCGCAAGAGGGCGGTGGTCGCAAGTGCCGTCACTCCCGGGCCCGCTTGCTTGCTATACGAGCCGTCCTCTGCCTGGCCTTGGTTTCCCAGATACTTGATCGCCCGCTCGACGGTCCGAGCATAGAGTTCGGCGTCGGGTCCACCGGCGCGCGCCTGCTGAGAGGTGATAGACCAAATCAGCCAACAGCCGAGCGCGCAGCCGATACGCCGCCATCGAGGCACAAAATGACGTGGTTCAAGAACCTCTTTGTACATATTATTCGTCTCTGGAGGGCGTCGGAAGGTGTCGCCCGGTATGGGCGAGCAGCATATTCTGCGCCAATGCAGATTTGATTGCCGACGTGACGAAATGCACTGGAAATTCAACGACCGGCAGCGAAACATCAACTGGCAGTGGCGGTTTTTTCGTCAAGTATGGCGAAATCGTCGCCATTCCGCGAGCCGAATTTGGGCACCTCAACGCCCTTTCGATACCGGCCTTGTCCGCAACCTCCTGCACGGATTTGCGTGAGGCAGCGCGCCGGGCACGGGCCTCTTCCAACTCAAATGCGTTCAACCGAAATCAGCGCGCGCCCTTCAGCCCCGTTTACGTTAATGGTGGCAATGGTCAAGGGCGATGGTCAGGCAGGCCAGGCCGACCGCAGTTGGCTGAAAGTGAATCGTGGGTTCTCACCGTGGCGCAACAATGCTGCTAGCAAAACTCGCAACGATCCGATCATGGCCTTGCCGGCACTTTTTCCACCTACCCGATCCCCCTATCCCCTTCAAATACCGTCCATTCGCCGCTCGCCGGCGCGCCTCCAAATCTCTCTACGAGCGTACTCAAACCCCTGCTGCTACACATGCCAAGTCAAGGAAGACAACTACTGGTATTGCTGGGCCTCAGCGCGGCTGTGTTCTTCGCCAACCTGGGCGCTGCCCAGTTGTGGGATGAAGACGAGCCGATCTTCGCCGGCACCGCCCGTGAAATGATGGAGCGGGGCGATTGGGTCGTACCCGTGTTCAACGGGGCCATGCTGCCCGACAAGCCGGTGGGCATGTATTGGCTGATGATGGCCGGTTTCGCGGTCTTTGGTCCGACCGAATTCGCGGCGCGGTGTGGTTCGGCCTTGTTTGGACTGGCCTCCGTGCTCGTGACCTGGCAGTTGGGCCGCCGGCTTTTTTCGGCGGAGGTCGGTTTTTGGGGCGGGCTGGCGCTGGCCACCAGTTTGAGCTTCGACGTCGTGGCGAGGGCCGCCACCCCCGACGCGATGCTGGTGTTCTTCTCGACGCTCGCATTGTATTGCTTCGTCGCCGGTACGACGCCACGGCAGCCGTCGGGTTCGGCACGGGCTTACCTGGCCACCGCACCGCTCTCCGTTGAGCCCTCTTGGTCCGCATTCGCCGCCATGTACGCCGCGATGGGCCTGGCGGTGCTCTCCAAGGGTCCAGTCGGTCTCGTGCTCCCGACGGCGGCCATCGGCTTGTACCGGTCGATCGCACGACGGCCCGGCGTTTCGTCCGCCGCCCAATCTCGCACCGACCAGGCCACCGCTGGAGCGCGAACCTGGTGGGCGTGGGTACGCTCCGCCATCGGCAATGCCGCGGCGGTCGTCTCGCCGGCCCATCTGCTGCGCACCATGTGGAGCATGCGGCCCCTGACCGCCTTGGCGGTCGTCGCCGCCGTGGCTGGGCCCTGGTACGTCTGGGTTGGGCTGCGCACCAACGGCCAATGGTTGGCGGGCTTTATTGGCGTCCACAACGTTGGCCGGTTCTTTCACGCCATGGAACACCACCACGGACCGTTCTTCTATTACGTCGTCGCCGTGGTGATTGGCTTCTTTCCCTGGTCGTTGTTCTTGACCCCCGGCCTGCGCCTGTGCGGGCGCCGCATCCGCCGTGGCCACCGCTGGCGGCCGGGCTACGTGCTGCTGCTCTCTTGGATCGCGGTTTACGTCGTCTTCTTTTCGTTGGCCCGCACCAAGCTGCCGAATTACGTTTTGCCGGTTTACCCGGCGCTGGCGCTCGTGATCGGCGGCTGGATCGTCGCCTGGCAGCGCCGCCCGAGCCTGGTGGCGCGGCGCGACCTGCGCGCGGCCTGGTTGTTGCTGGCGCTGGTCGGACTAGGTGTCGCCGTCGGGGTGCCGATCGCCGCGATCAAGTTCCTGCAGGGCGAGGTGTTGCTGGGACTCATTGGCTTGCCGCTGATCGTGGGCGCCGTGTTCGCCTGGCGTTTTAGCGAGCGAGGGCAGCCGCGCCACGCCGCGTTGACGCTGGCGGTCGCCGCCGCGTCGTTCAGCATCGCGCTTTTTGGCTGGGGGGCGGTCCGAATCGATCGCCAGCAGAGCAGCGCCAAGTTTGCCGAGTTTATCCGCCAGCACACGGCGATTGGCGCGGCACGGATTCGCACCTTCGGCTACTACCGCCCCAGCCTCGTGTTCTACTCCCGACAGCCCGTCCGCCAGTTTGTTGCGCCCGAGCAAGTTGCCGAGTTTTTTCGCGACCAGCCGGATGACGCCTTTGTCTTCACAAGCGACGAGCGTTACCGCCAATTGACTGCAGTGCTGCCACCCGACGTGGTCGTGCTGGCTCGGCGGCCCTGGTTCCTGCGGTCAAGCGAAATCCTGCTGCTCGGCCGGGCCACGCCGCCGCTTGAGGTGGTTTCGCGGGAAGGTGGAGGAAGGCGATAGGCATGTCGCTGCGAACGCCCGCGAGCCACGTCGAACCCAGGGGGCACACGGGCCACACCTGGCCCCGCTTCGGCGAATTTGTCGGTCTGGTGGCGCGCGTACCGGACACCGAGTTGGAGGCCTGCCTTGCCGCGCAACACGCGCGGGGCGGCTTGCTCGGGCAAACGCTCGTCGACCGCTGGCTGCTGCGTCCCCAACAGGTCGATGAGATCTTGGGCTTGCAGGCCGATTGGGTGGCTCGCTCACTGCACGCCGAAATGGCGCCCGGCCGCTTTCCTTACCCGGCTTGTCTGTCGTTGTGCATGCCGGCCTACAACGAGCAGGAAACGATCGCCGTCACGCTCCGCTCGGCGCTGGCGATCTTGCCGCACTACGTCGAGCGTTTCGAAATTGTGGTGGTCGACGACGGCTCGCGCGACGAGACGGCCGCCCGAGTCGCCGAGGCGTCGCGGCACGATCCGCGCGTGCGGTTGGTGCGCCATGAGCGCAATCGCGGCTACGGAGCGGCCGTGACCACCGCCTTGCGCGCCGCGACCGGCGACCTGGTGATGTTCGCCGACAGCGATGGACAATTCACCTTCCTCGACGTCGCGCGGTTGTTGGTCAAGTTGGGCGACGCCGACCTCGTGATCGGCTATCGCCAGCACCGCGCCGACGACCCACGGCGGCGGCTGAATGCCTGGCTCTGGGGCTTTTTGGTGCGCTCGGTGCTAGGCATTCGGGTGCGCGACCTCGATTGTGCCTTCAAGCTCTTCCGCCGCGAGACGCTCGAACGACTGCGGCTCACATCGTCCGGCGCCTGCATCAACGCCGAGATCCTGGCCCAATGCTTGTGGGGCGGGCTGCGGTTTCACGAAGTCGCGGTGACCCATTACCCGCGTTTGGCCGGCAAACAGACCGGCGCCAGCCTGAAAGTGATCGCCAAGGCTCTGCGCGACCTCCCGGCCCTGCGCAAGTACCGGCGCCAGCCCCTCGCTCCCACGTCCGCCCCGACTCCGCCCCGGTCGAATGCGGCTTGATGCGGACCTCACCAATGGCACTCTGACCCTTTGTGGCCGAGTTCCGACGGACTATCTGAAGCAGTTAGTTCAATCGATGGCCGTCGCCCTACCAGGCATCGATCATGTCGTGAATCAGATTGAAGTGGTGACGCTTTCGGTCAGACCCACACGCTTGTAAGACCCGTCCTGGTTGAGCCACGTGACTTGGGTACGTTAACGTGATCGATCACGTGGCTGTCGTCCGCGTGTGTCGATAACGAGGCAAAAAGGCCGTGAAGCCAGGCCCGTCGTCACGGCATACGCCCGCCACGGCAGCGCGGAGGCGGCGCTGGCGGCCGGGGCATGGCAAATTCTTTCCAAGCCTGTCGATTTTCACAGGCTGCTGCCGTGCCTCAATGAGGCCGTCTCGCAGCTATGAGTTGGATGGCACTCCTGCCGCCGTCGGGCGCCACCTCAAGGCCGGCATGACGTGAGCGACGCTTCCACCAAGTTTTCTCGACAATGCGGCGGGCGGCAGCGCGCGCTTCCGGACCTTTTCCGCGTTCATTGATTCAGGCGGGAGCGTTCGCTCCCGGAGGGCGGCACGGTTCGTTGCGGCTGCAAGTCGAATCAATCGACGATTTCCTGGTTCGATCCCCGCAAATTCCTTGACGCAATTGTAACTCGTGGTTTGAATCCAAATACCGGGCCGCACGCCAGAACGTGACAGGAGAAAGTGAAACCCATGTTGATGCTTCTCGCCAGCTTACGAAAGAAAGGCCGCGATCGTCGCCGCCGTAGTCTCATGCGGCGGCCTGGCGGCCCGCGGCTCGAGGGATTGGAACAGCGCGCACTGTTGCATGGCATCGCCGCGGCGGCTGCGCCCGCCACTCAGTTCGAGTTGATCGCTCCCGCAAACGTCGCTTCAGGCACCGCCGCCACACTGGAGGTCGTTGCTTTGAACGCCTCCAATCAGCCGGCTCGCAATTACTCCGGCACCGTCCATTTCACCACGACCGACACCGCCACCGGCGCGGCGGTCCCCGCCGATTACATGTTCTCGGCGGGCGATCACGGCATCCATTTCTTCCAAATGACGCTTGATACGACCGGCAGCGAGACGGTCACCGCCACCGACACCGCGACCAGTTCCATCACCGGAAGCGTGACCGTGACGGTCAACCCGGCGCAAGTCGCGACACACTTTGGCCTGTTCGCCCCAAGTCAAGTGATCGTCGGCCAGGCGACATCCGTCGAAGTCGTGGCGCTCGACGCCGCGAACCATCGCGTGGCGGGCTACACGGGCACGGTCGATGTCAGCGCCGGCGATGCCAACGCGACCGTGGCGCCCATGTCGTACGCGTTCACGGCCGCCGACCACGGCGAGCACGTCTTCCAGGCGACTCTGACCGTGGCGGGCACCGAGGTGATCACCGCGACCGACGCGGCAACCAGCACGGTCACAGGCAGCATCAGCCTCTCGGTCACCCCGGCGCCGGCGGCGACCCATTTGGGACTGCTCGTTCCTGAATACGCCGCCGCCGGCCAACCTACGAATGTGGAGGTGGTGGCGCTCGACGCCTCGAACCATCTGGTGCAGGGCTATACCGGCACGGTGCAATTGACGAGCGGCGACAGCGCCGCGACCTTGCCGTCGAGTTACACGTTCTCCGCGAGCGACCACGGCGTTCATCGGTTTCAGGTGACATTTGGTACGACGGGAAGTCAAACTGTGACCGCCGCCGACACGGCGGACAATTTGACCAGTACTGTCACGCTCGTGGTCAATCCGGCCCCGGTCGCGACTCACTTTGCTGTCCTGGCCCACGCCAATGCGGCATCCGGCACGGCGGTCAACGTGATCGTGGTGGCGCTCGACGCCTCGAACCATCCGGTGTCGGGCTATACCGGCACCGTCCATTTCACCAGCGGCGACAGCGCGGCGACGTTGCCCGCCGACTACACATTTACGGCTGGCGACCACGGCTATCACCTGTTCCAGGTAACATTCGCCACGGCGGGGAGCGAAACGTTGACCGTCACCGACACCGCGGCCAGTTCGCTGGCAGGCACGATCACCGTGAACGTCCAAACTCCGCTACCGCCAACCGGCGGAGGTGGTGGTGGTGGTGGTGGTACCGGCACCGGAGGGGGCCATATGGGTTGGTGGCATCCGCCGCGCTCCGACGCGGTCTTCGCGGACATGGCCGGCGGGGGACGCCATTGGCGTTGGCGCGACTGAGAGCTGCAAGCGTCGGCCAAGTGCCAAGTGGCGCGGCGATCATCGCGCGACAATGTACCGGGTGCTACCGTCATGACCCAGTCGGCGCCGCGGCACCCGTTCATCGTGGGCGCCGGCAACATAGCAGGCCGCGCCGCCCGCGACGAGTGCCCAGAAAAAGCGGTCCCCGTCGATCAGCGAATCGGCGACCTTCCCACCCAATTCGTCGATATCCGCCAACACCGCCTCGAGGGCCTGGCCCAGCCGTTCGGCGTCGATCGACAACCGCGGCGCCAGCGGAAGCGCCAACGTCCACCGCCAAGGCCATTCGGTCTCCGGCGGAGCCGCGTCGGGCGGCCCGGCGCCGCCGTGCCTCAAGAGTCGATGGGCCGCCGCGGCCAGCGCCACCGTGTCCAGCGTGGTGTCATGCCGCGTGTCGAGCGAGGCCCAGGCATCGGAAACCGTGCCCGTGGGTTTGGCTTCGGTCGAGCCGCCGACCGCCCTGGCGTTCAGACTCGCTTTCACCGTCGGCGCCAGTCCTATGGTTGAAGACGCGAAAACGGTGTCTTCGCCGGGGCGCTGCGAATTCGCATCGTCAGCCGTGTGCGGGCTGGAGCCGGCTAATTGAATCGCCGTCGCCTGAAGCCGCGCGTCAACCGCCAAGGGGATGGCCGGTCGCGACTCCGCATTGTCACGGTCGAAGTCGTTCACCTCGTCGGCCCCCATCTTCAAGGGCGCCCCATCGCGCCCCGACGACAGTACGGAAAAAGACATCGGTCCGTCAATATCAAGCATCTCCGAAGCGTCTGCGCCGTTTCCGGCGTCGCTGTCACGCGCGAACGCATCGGGCCCTGACCTCGGCGAAACGGTATTCGTCTTTTCGTTACCGCTCTCGTCGTCGCGTTGCGGTTTGTCCAGTTGCGGATTACCTGGCAGCGCGCCGGCCGGGGGCGCGAACGACGCGGTTTCAGCCCCTGATTCGAAGGGCATTGCCACTCGACCGGCCGGCTGATCTGTATCCAGGTGCGTCGGGATGGCCGCACCCGCCATGGCGGCCAAAAGACTACGGCCCTCGAGAGGCTCCAAGATCGTGGGGCGTCGGGAGTGGACCCTAGCCCGTGTCGCTGATGGGACCAGCACCCTTCAGTTCCTTGCGGTTGGTTCGAAGATCCTGCTCGTGGGTGGTGCGAGCGGTACATGCACGCGCTCGGACCCAGCCGCGGCGGCAGCTCCATCTGCCGTCAAACACCTTCTATTTTAGTGCAAATTCGCATTTGGGCAATCGCAATAACCGTTGGAAACGAGCGAGAAGTGGTGTTGGAAGCGGCGCCCCAATCGGTATAAACTGCCGGCCTCGCCAGGAGTACCCGCGTTCGAGGGACCGAACTTGAAAAAGAGACTCAAATTCGCGGGAAAATTCGGGCTGCTGGCGCTGGCGCTGTACTTCATTCCGCGGACCACGCTTTTCTACCTGGCGTGCGGGCTTTACGATGTGACGCGGAACCGGAACCTGAACGCGAGCATCGTCAAGCGGTACTTCTTCGGAAACGGCCTATTGACCTGGTTGCTGTCGCCTTTCAATCTGCTGATGGACCTGCTGTCGCTGCCACACGTCAACAAAGGCATCTATCATTTGGACGACGTTCCGGCGCCCTGTCGTGACGAGATCAAGACCATCATCGAAACGGCGTACCAGGAGGACCTGGTGGGAGCGTTGGAGGAACGGACGCGGAGCCAGCCGCGGACCATGATCTTCTTCAAATGGTACGGCCACAATGTAGACACGTCGATCACCGTCCCGGCCTATCGGCGCAAGTTCAAATACGTCAAAACGATCGGGGTTTCGGTCTTCAGGCGCCGGCAATCGACCGGGCAGCACTTCGGCCCGCTGCGCGCGACGCTGCGAGTCCTGTACAACATCAATGACATGACCGACGACACGGCCTTCATTCGCGTCGGCGAGCATGAGCACCGCTGGCGTAAAGACAAGCTGTTCATCTTCGACGACACGCTGCTGCACCAGTCGGTCAACGGTTCCGACGCTACACGGTACTGCCTGTTCATCGACATCCTTCGCCCCTCGCTGTTCAACAGCGCGCTGTCGGTCGTGGTTACCGGCGTCCGCCTCCTCATGGCGAGCTTCAATTATGTCTTCTACAGGGACTGGGCCGTCATCAAGTAGCCGACCCTCTCGTAGCCGTTCTGACCCGCTTTACGTGGAATTCTTCGGCTCGCCGTAGCCGATTCAAGGCGTGAGTCCGTACGCAGCGGCGCTACGGCAAGATCCTCTCTCCGACGGCCGTATTCAGCCGTAGCATGCTTCGGCGGTGGCGGATGAGGGCCTGGCGGTACTGGAAGACCTCGGCGTTGTATTCGCGCTGGGCGTTGAGAAAATCGAGCGCGCTCTTCTCCTGCCTTTCGAACAGCGCTCGTTCGGCATCGCGAATGCGCATGCCGCGAGGGAGGATCACGCGCTCCATCCGCTCGACGACGGCGCGGCTGGCCGCGTACTCATTCTCCGCCTGCTTGACCTCCGAGTCGATCTTGCGCCCAAGGGCTTGCGACTCCATCCGGGTCTGCTCCACGTTCAATTCGGCGCGGCGAATGGCCCCCTGGTTGCGGTTGAAGAGCGGCACGGTGGCCATGGCGGCCACCGAAAATGAGGCGACGCTCTGGCCGCCGGTCGGCGCGTTGTTGCGGTATTCGTATGGCGAATAGAGAACGAAGGCGTCGGGAAATCGTTCCTTTTGCGACAACCGCACGTCCGCCTGGGCCCGCCTGACACCCAAGCGGAAAGCGTTCAAATCGGGCCGCGTCGATGCGGCGATGGCGAGCAATTCCTCGCGTTGCGGCGGGGGACGCGCCGAGTCGCGGAGCGAACCGCGGACCTCGATCGTCTCGGCTTCGGAAGCCGGCACGTTGATCAGCGCCGCAAGCGCCAGTTTCGCCTGGCTTTGCGAAAATTTCGCCTGCTCCAACTGCATGTCGGCCGAGTCGAGCAGGTTCTCGACCCGCTCGTAATCCTGTTGGGAAATGGCCCCCGAATCGAGCTGGCCGCGGGCCGTCCGCAACACGCTTTCGAGCCCAGCCATGCCCGCGCGAGCATAGCGAACGGCCTCTCGGGCCGCCACGACGTCGAGAAACGCGTTGTAGAGGTTGTCGATCTCGATCCGCACCGCGTCCTGGTACTGCGCCTCGAGCACTTGCCTGGCGCGCGTCGCCACGTCGATTCGCGCCGACCGTTTCCGGTTCACATCGATGGGCTGGATCACGGTCATGCTGTAGGTGTTTTCGCCCGGACGGCTTGGCGAGTATGGTTGGTAGGGGTAGCTCGAAGCCGTACCGAACACGAACGGATTGGCGCGCAAGCCCGCGGTCAGCACATCGGCCCGCGCCTGCGGGATCTCAAAAGCCAGGCTCCTCAGGTCGTAGTTCTCGCGGACCAGTCTCTCGATGGCCTGGTCGAGCGTCAGGCCGTTGCCGGGCCCCTCTTCATCTCCCGCAGGGATCTCCAATGGGCCGTAGATAGGCGCGGGCAGCTCAGCGGCGCCGAGCCCCTGAGCCAGGCGAACCACGGGGGCTGCGGCGCCATCGCGCCCGGTTGGCGAGAACATCGCGGGCGGGAGGCGTTGAACCGACATGGAAGGCGCGCCGGGAGCGCCCGGAATGGGACGTGCCTGCCGCAGGCTCGCCCGGTTCGCCAAGACATTCGCGCCGGCGCCCGCGCCAGTTGCCGGTTTCTTCGGCTTGTTCGCAGCCGCCGTGGTCACGACGATTTCGTCGACGAGGCTTTGCAGTTGGGCCTGGGCCAACGGCGCCCCGCGCGCAGACATGACCGCCAGCACGATGATGGCCGCCGCCGCGTTACGGATGGCACACCCAGTGGCCCCCGCGTAAGCACGCGCGGCAAACTGGAGCTTCGTGGTTCGCTGCCATGACGTAGGCATTCCCACATGTTGGGTCGCAAAAGCGATGCGCACGGGCATCCTCTTCTGGTTGGTATTCCAAATGGCAGTTACGCCTTCATTCTTTGTCGGTTGCAACGATTCTGCGGAATCAATCGGAAATGAGCGGCCCTCTATAGACCCAATGGTAACGCAACTGGCGGCCTGTCGGGAACAATACCCCAAACTGCGCAGATCGCCGAATTCTTACGGCAACTGAAAAGCGCGCAGCTCCCGCCGAGCCCGGCATGAGTTGCTGTTGCGCTCCCGATCGCGTTCCCTCGATCGAGTGGGCGCGCCAAGCAGAGACGCCCACGGGATGAATTTAGAACGTTTTGTTCATATCGACGATGAACGATCCGTTGTTGGCCACCGGCAAGTACGGCAACCATCGCTGCCCCGAGACGCTATCGGTTCGGGAGTTGCAGCCGTGATAGAAGGCGATCCCAATCGAAATGAAAAACGTCTCCTGCATCAATGCGACGGCGCCGATCCGCGCGGTCGGCGGCATGTAATGGGCGGTGGTTGCCACGTACCCCTGGGCGGGTAGATTAGTGTTTTACGGTGAAACGGCCCAGCCCAGCTCGTCCTGCGGCCGTGCGGAACAAATGATCTCACCGCCCGTCCGGCCGTGACCACGCTTCCGCTGGATGAAGCCGGATTTTCTCGACAATATGACCGGCGGCAGCGCGCGCTCTCCAACCTTTTCCACGTTCATACATATTAGACGCCGCGGCCGGTGCGCGGCGTCGGGTCGAGCCCGAAGGCGATTTCGATCGGCTTCTTGTGGGGGTTGTGCAAAATCGGCGACGTCGATGCCCATCGGACACGTCTATGTGCAGTGGGCCCAGTCCGCGCGGTCGCGTCCTCGCCCGAGGCCAAACCACCCGGGGACCACCGTGGCGGCGATGGTCCACTTGGCTCCATCCGCCGTGACTTTGCCCTGTACCCCAAGCTTGGCCTGCGGGGCGATCAATTTCCTTGACGTCGTTGTTGTCGCTTGCCAAAATAGCTTTGCAGTTTTACGTGCCGTCGAAGAACCTCGCATCGCACGCGTTCGCTTTTCCAAGATGGAGTTCCCGTGACTATGAAAGCTCTAGAATTCTGGCGGAGGTGGCAGGCAAAACTTGGTATCGCGGGCCGTCGAACGAAGAGTCGGCGCCGAGCGCAGAGGCGACTGCCGGGGGGAGGCCGCGTCGAATTGCTTGAGGCGCGCGCTTTGCTGACCGTGACCTATAACGGCGGCGCCTTGCTGACCAATGTCGAAGCCCAGGCCGTCTATCTTGGCTCCGACTGGGGCACGACTTCGGCGTTGCAAACCCAGGCCCAGGCGACCGACCAGTTCTTGTCGACGTTGGTGAACAGCCCTTACATGGACATGCTCGCCAATGCGGGCTACGGCGTCGGCCGTGGCACCGCCAACGCGGGCGTTGTCGACAATATCAGCATCAGTAAGAGTGTCTCGCTAACCGATGCACAGATTCAGTCCGATCTGGAAACGATGATCACCAGCGGCCAGGTGCAGGCCCCGGATGCCAACCGCTTGTACATGGTTTACGTCGAGCCCGGCGTTGTCGTCAAAATGGGTTCGGCGACCAGCAGGACTTCGTTTCTTGGCTATCACGGCGCTTTTGGTTACGGCGGCGCCGACATCCACTACGCCGTGATGCCCGCCCCGGGCCCGCCGAATCCTAGCCCGGGATCGCAAGGCTTCGGCTCCGTCTTCAACGAACTTACGTCGATAAGCTCGCACGAATTGGCCGAAGCGGCCACCGACCCGAACGTCAATTACAAGACGCTTGGCTGGTACGATTTCCAACTCAACGGTGAAATCGCCGATCTTACGCGCCAAACGTCGACGATCAGCGGCGCTAATGGCGTGAATTACGTCGTGCAGGATGTCGTCGACCAGAACGATCAGGTGATCAGTCCCAGCTCGTCGCAACCGTCGCCGACTCCAACGCCCACGCCGACACCAACCCCGACTCCCACGCCGACTCCGACACCCAGCCCCAGTTTGACGGCCCCCACGGCACAGGTCAGCGCGGTGTCGTCGACGGTCGCTCAGCTTTCTTGGACCGCGGTCAATGGAGCGCAAGGTTATAACGTCTATCTGGTCAATGGCGGTCAAGACGTTCTCTTGGGAACGGTCGGTTCGTCGAGGACCTCGGTCCAAGTCACCGGCCTCACGCCCGGCGCGACCGAATCATTCGTGGTGGAGGCGTACAACAACAACGACACCCCGCCGGTCGCCGATTCGTCGGTGGTCAGCGTGACGATGCCCAGCCCCAGTTTGACGGCCCCCAGCTTACAGGTCAGCGCGGTGTCGTCGACGGTCGCTCAGCTTACTTGGACCGCGGTGAACGGCGCGCAAGGCTATAACGTCTATCTGGTGAATGGCGGCCAAAACGTTCTCTTGGGAACGGTCGGTGCGTCGGCGACCTCGGTCCAAGTGACAGGCCTCACGCCTGGTGCGACCGAATCGTTTGTGCTCGAGGCGTACAACTACAACGACACCCCACCGGTCGCCGATTCGACGGTCGTGAGCGTGACGATGCCGGCCCCTCCCGCGCAAACGCTTACGGCCCCGCAAGTGACCGCGACCGCGGCATCAGGCACGAGTGTCGTGCTGAGTTGGGGCCCTGAGCCGCAAGCGGCCGGCTTTAACGTCTACTGGTCAAATGGTTACCGCGTCATGTTCCTGGGAACGGTCGGGTCTTCAACGACCAGCGTGACGGTAACGGGCCTGCGGCCAGGTTCCGGCTCGTACTTCCTGGTCGAAGCCTTCAACAACTCCACGTATGCCGACTCGCAGTGGGTTTATGTGGCGACGCCTTCCTCCGCGTTCGGAAGCAGTTGGGCCTTCCAATATGCCGAGCAGCAATCCGGCAATGCTGGGTCGGGGGGTAACGCCGCGCCATCGCTCGTCGCTAACGCAACCAGCCGTCATTGGGGACGGGACCCGTTCTGAGAGTGGCCCGCCACGATGGCCAATCCCGAGCGGCCGATCGGCGCGAACGACAACGCGTCGACCGGGCAAGCGTCGATGCAACCACCGCAGCCGATGCAGGGCGTCGCGTCGAGCCCGAAGGAGATTTCGATCGGCTTCTTGTCGCGGTGCGCAAAGCCGGCCACGTCGATGCCCATCGGACAGGCCTGCGTGCATAGGCCCAGTCCGCGGCACTTGTCGTTGGGTACGACCGCGAACCGGCTGCGGCTGAACTTGCCGAAGAGCTTCATGCCTTGGGCCAGTGGGCAGCCGTAGCGGCACCAGATGCGCGTGCCCAGAATGGGGTACGCTCCGATGCCCACCACTGAGCCGAAAGCGAAGTCGATCAGCAGGTCCTGCGTCGAGTGCAACGCGCCGAGCAACGTCGGCGCCGAGAACAAACTCAGCCCGTCGAAAAGCAGCATCACGCCGAAGAACACGGAAAAGGCCAGCACGTAAACCTGGATCACTTCCCATCGCCGGGCGAATTCGCCGCGCGGGGTGTGCAGCCGTACCCACCGCGCACCCCACGGCAGCACGCCCACGGCCTCGGCCAGATTGCCGCAGGAACAAAACCAACTGCAATACCGCTTGCCGAAGAACCAGACCGCGACGGGGATCACCAGGAACACGTAGACCGCCGTACCCGCGCTTTGGAACGCCGGCCAAACGTAAACGTGCGCGGCTTTCGACGCCGGCTTGGCCGGATCGTCGAAGAAGCCGCCGGGCTGCAATAAGGCGGGCAGAACGTAGGGCACGAGATAAAACCCAATGCTCTGCGCGAGCAAGATCGAAGTGAATTTCCCTCGCTGGTAGGGCGAGAGCGGCTCTTTCTTCTTGCTCCGCTGGTAACGGTTGCGGTTTGCCGCCAGCACCCACAAGCACGTGCCCGCCACCAGCGCCGTATACAAACTGGCGTACCAGAACCCCGGGCTTTTACCCAGCAGGTAAAACGTCCGCGGGTCGGCCCCAGCCGGCAAGATCCAATGCGGGTACTTGTAGATGACGTAGAACGCAAACACGGCGGGATAGAACACGGCCAGGAATGCCCATTCGGCGGGCGAGCGGCGCTTGGAGGCGATGGTGGTCATGATGGATACAGGAACGGTTTTGCGTCGCCAAAGCGCGCGCCTTCGGACGCGAGATTGCCGGCGGGCTGCCATCTTGCCGCAACGATGGCGACGACGCCAGACCAAACGAACCACGAGCTGATGGTGCGCCACTTTGGCACGCATTGAGTGCGAAGGAGCACATTTCACTTGATTCCATGAATCGCCACGAATTTCGCGCGCGCCAAAAGTCAGATCGAACGTTTATCTCGCGCATCGGACAGAGCTCTTGTCGCGCCCTAGAGTACAATCCGTTGACTCACGATCGGCGGTTCTCCAGGCTTCGTCGGCGGTTATGTCCTGCGCGGACTGCTGGCGGCCGGCCACCAGGTTGTTGCATTGTCCCACCAATTCTTCCGATTTGTCGCAGGCGGTCATCGCGGGGCCGCGACGTTAGCCGCACAGTGCCTACTGCTGGCCTGCCTGTTCGCGGGCTACCACCTTGGATTGCAGTGGCTGATGCTGCACGCCGGGCTGAAGTTGGGGGCGGTGCGCCCCAGCGAAAAGGTCTACCGGCTCATACCGCTTTATGGTTACTGGCAACCGCACTTCAAGACGGGGCTGCTCGTCGCCATCGCCGTGGTGGCGGGTTGGCTGTGGTGCTTTTCCCGATGGATTTGGCATGCGCGCACGCGGGTGGCGCTCGCGCCGCTAGTCCTGATGCTTGCCCATGTTTTGATTGCATCGTCGATAGCAATGATCGACGGAGGTCCGCGGCGACTTTGGCGACCGTATGAATTACTCAACGGCACTGACTACATCGGCGCGGTGGCGAAAGTCGAGTCGCCGCGAGCGTTCCTGCGCGATTACCCGCGGCTCATGCCCGACTTGCCGATGCACTGCCGGACTCACCCACCCGGCGGCGTGCTGTTTCTCTGGTCCGTCGCTCGGCTGTTCGGTGACGGGCCGGTGCCCGCCGCTTGGGCCACGATTCTCGCCAGTTCACTGATGGTTCCAGCGGTTTACCTGCTGGCGCGCGACGTGCTCGACGAGCCCGCGGCGCGGCTCGCGGCGTGTTTTTTCATTCTGTCGCCCAGTATCGTGATGTTCTCGGCGACGTTGCTCGACGCGGTCTTCGCCGTGCCGATCGTGTGGAGTGTCTATTTCCTCTGGAAAGCGCGAGGCGGCCGACCGCTGGTGCATGGCGCATTGGGCGGCGCGGCGGCGGCGATCGCGGCCGGAATGACGTTCTCGGCCTCGTTCCTGGCGCTATGGGTCGTAGTCGTTCTTGCGCTCACCGCACTAACTGAGCGACACCGAATTCGAAATACGCTCCTGGGTCTGACTGCCGCGGCGGCAACGTGCGCCATTTTGTACGCGGCATTATATGTCTGGTCCGGCTACGATCCGTGGGCCACATTCGTCGAAGCGTTGGCTGGTCAGAAGAAGATCATGGCCGGCCGAGGACATGACAGCTTGCGACAAGACTTGCACTTTACGGTAGCCAACCTGGTGGCGTTTTTGTTCTGTACTGGCTTGCCGTTGGCGGCATTGTGGTTGCGGCGAATCGGCAACCTGCCGCGCGGCCTGGACAAAGTGCCCGGCGACCGTTTGCTCGCAGGCAGTTTTGCTGTTTCGCTGGCCATCTTTGACTTGGCGCCGCTGTATACCCTGGAGGTCGAGCACATCTGGTTGTTTCTGGTCCCGTTTGTCGCGATCGGCGCTGCCGCGGTCGCGGAGCGCGACATCAGGGGCGGAGAGGGTCAGGCGGTCGCCGGGACTGCGCTGGCGCTTCTGGCGATGCAAACCGTGCTGATGGAAGTGTTCCTGGAGACGACCTGGTAAGACGAGCACCGTCTTCCAAGCAGTAGCCGAATTCGCCGGAATTCGGGCCATATTGGCGAGGTGACCACTTGAATCTCGCCGTAAACTGGCATTGCACGACACCGGCAAGCCAGGTAAAAGGCACGCCCTTCTTCGCGGAATCCCGTGCTAGCTTCGCATTCCGGGTCCGCTGGCGCACCACGACGCGCTCGTGCGGCGATTTCCCGCTAGCAAGCCGATTGCGCGCGATTTTGCCGCGCATTGAGCGCGACGGAGCACATTTCACTTACATTCCATGAATCGTCACGAATTTCGCGCGCGCCAAAAGTCAGATCGAACGTTTATCTCGCGCATCGGACAGAACTCTTGGAGAACCGCCGATCGTGAGTCAACGGATTGTACTCTCGGGCGCGACAGGCTTCGTCGGCGGTTATGTCCTGCGCGGACTGCTGGCAGCCGGCCACCAGGTTGTGGCATTGGCCCGTGCCGGCGCGGGCGCTTCGGCGGCCGACCGCGTGGCGGCCACATTGAAAGGCCTCGACGACGGCGCGGCGCCGCCCACGGCGGCGGCGTTGACCGTTCTGCCGATCGACCTGGGCCGGCGAGACCTGGGCCTCGATCAGGCCGCGGCCGACCGTCTGCGGCAATGTTCGACGCTGATTCACGCCGCGGCGTGCGTCGACTTCGACGCCACCGACGACGGCGAACCGGCGCAAACCAACGTCGAGGGTACTCGGCGCCTTTGGGAGGCAACCCGCGGCGGCAGCCTGCGGCATTGGATCCAAGTCAGCACCGCATACGTTGCCGGTATGCAACGGGGGCCGGTCGCCGAGGACGGCCTTCGCCCCCGAACGTTCCGCAACGCGTACGAAGCCAGCAAATGGAAGGGCGAAGAGTACTTGCGAAGCTCCGCGGCCGAAGACGGTTTGCGGCTCTCGATCATGCGGCCGGGGACCGTGCTGGGCGAACACCACAGCGGCCGGACGAGCAGCTACCGCGGCACTTATGTGCCGCTACGGGCGCTGGGCGCATTGGCCCGGCAGGCTAACATGAGCTCGGACGGCCACCGCCAAATCGACCTGCGATTGGACATCGACGCGCAAACCGAACGCAACCTGGTCCCGGTCGATTGGGCGGCGCGAGTCATCACGGCGGCGGTCGATCCTCCGCGGCGGTGCCACGGCGCCTACCATCTCACTCCCGCGACACCCACGACGACCGCCGAGATCGTCACCTCCGTCCATGAACATTGGAACTGCTCCGGTTTGACGTTTGCTTCCGCGCTGCCCGACGACAGCCGCAGCGCGGCCGAGCGATGGTTCTACAAGTGCCTGCTCGACCTGACGCCCTATTGGCGCGGCGAGCCGCGCTTCGATCGGCGGAGGTTCGTGGCCGATTTTGGCGATTGCCCGTGCCCACGGACCGATAGCGCCGCGCTGGTGCGCCTATTGCAATTTGCCGACCGCGACCGTTGGGGGCGAAAGCCGCAGGGCCTGCGAGGGCCTAAGGGCCAAACAATGGCTGGTTTTCCCTGCGGCGAATACCTGGAACGATTTCTGCCGCAATTCGCCCCGCGTTCGTCGATTGCCCAGGTCACACAGGTTTCGGCCTCGGTGAGATTTCAACTCAGCGGACCCGGCGGCGGCGTCTGGACTTGCGTGATCGACCAGGGAGCGGTGCGGCGGGTGACGCGCGGCGCCGAGGCGAAAAGCGACGTCGTCTACGCGGCCAGCAGCGAGACTTTTGGCCGTGTGGTCACCGGGCGGCTCAAGCCTCAACAGGCGTTTCTTCAACGACAGGTCGACATCCGCGGCAACATCGAGGCCGGTCTCAAGCTGGCGATGTTGTTCGGACAATTCATCGAAGAATTCCCCTACATTCCCGCCAGCGCGGAGGCGAAACATGCTGCTTGATCTGTCCGCGCCCACGGTGACCGAATGCGTACGATTGCCGCTGGCCGGCGGCGGCCTGGAAGGGTTGCTTTCGTATCCGGCCATCGGCGACGCCTGGTCGGCCGTCGTGGTCGTGGGACCGCACCCGCTGTTGGGCGGCGATATGCACAACAATGTCGTCAGCGCGGTGGGCGAACATCTCGCCGCCGCCGGTTGTCTGACGCTCCGATTCAACTACCAGGGCGTCGGTGACAGCACGGGCGAGCGGTGCGACGATCCACGACGGCTCGACGAATTCTGGACGACTTCGCGTTTGGCCGACGAGTCCGATCGCTGGCGCGATCTCGACGCGGCGGTGCGGTTCGCGCGCGGCGCGGCGTCGTCGGTGCCCTTGGCATTGGTCGGGTACAGCTTCGGCTGCGCGGTGTCGTGCGACTGGCTCGACCAGGGTGGACGAGCCGCTTGCCTGGCGGCGATCGCGCCGACCGTGGCGCGGCACGACTACGCGCCGCTCGAACGGCTGACGCTGCCCAAACTGGTCTTGGCCGCGAGTAACGATTTTGCCTCGGGCGAGACCGCGCTCGTGGCGGCAGCGGACCGTTGGTGCGAGCCGAAGGAGTGCCGGCTGGCGGATCTGGACGATCATTTTTTCCGGGGGTGTGAGCCGTGGCTCATCGAGAACCTCTTGCCGTTCCTTCAGCGCGTAAGCCACGAACATTCGTTGGACGGAGGAAACTGAAATGCTCGGGACTGCCTCGGCGCTCGCCGCACAAGATTGCGCCCGCGACGATCGCCTGCGGATCGCGCTCGACTTGCACCTGCACCCGCGGCACGGCAGCGCCTTCTGGCTGGCGCGCCAGGAATCGCTCGGCCGCGATCTGCGCCGCGAAGTGCGTTCGATCAGCGAGCTGCACCTGCTGGGACGAACTTCGCCGGCCGAACTGCGCGGCCGTAGCGTCTGGGATTTCGTGCCGCGCGGGTTGTGGAACCGGCGCGCGGAATTCGTCACCGGCGAGACCGGCGGCACGAGCGGACCGCCGTTGCCGACGGCCTTTAGCGAAGACGAGTTTTACGAGGCGTTCGTGGCGCCGTTCCTGGAAGTCGCCGACCGCACGGCATTTCCTCGCGGCGAGGGCTGGCTATTCCTCGGACCCTCCGGGCCGCACGTGATCGGCCTGGCCGCGAGGCGGCTGGCCCGTGAGCTCGATAGCCCGCCTCCCTGGTTCGTCGATTTCGACCCCCGCTGGGCCAAGCAGATTGCCTCCGGCAGCCTGGCGGCGCGACGCTATCTGGAGCACGTGTTGGATCAGGCGCTGCGCTGCGTCGAGCGCGAAGTGATTCGCGTCGTGTTCGCCACCCCGCCGGTGCTGCGCGGGCTGGCCCAACGGCTCGATGATGCGCGGCGCGAAGCGATCCGCGGGGTGCATTACGGCGGCCTGCCCGTCTCGCCCGACGAGCTGAATGAATTCCGCTTGCTCTTTCCGCGCGCGGTCCACCTTTCGGGCTACGGCAACTCGCTCTTCGGCTGCGCGATGGAGGTCGAAGACGTTCCCCGCAAGAAGATCGACTATTTTCCGTGCGGGCCGCGATTGGTGTTCGAGGTGCTGCCGGGCGAAGCCGAAACCGCGGAAAGACGAGGACGAGTGGTCTTCCACCGGTTCGATCGCTCGATGCTGCTGATCGGCATGGAAGAGCGCGATTGGGCCGAGTTGGTTCCCCCTTCGACGGCGGCCCGCTCGATGGGCTTCAGCGGTTGCGGGCTGCGCGATCCCGGTCCGCCCCCCGCGCCGCGGCCGGAGCTGAAAATCGGAATCTATTGAACAGGGTCACGGTTGGTTGCCTTGCTTTTGCTGCGGGTTGGTGCCGAACCGATCCGTTCGTAGTACCTACCTCAGTACGGAGACTGAAAATGGCACGACAAGTTTCGATCGCCTACACGCCCGACAGCGACGACGCATTTTACTACTATGCTTTGGAGACGGGCCGCCTGCCGAGCCCGGACTTCAACTTCTCTTTTCACACCGACCACATCATCGCGCTCAACCGCGCCGCACGCCGGCGGCGGTTCGACGTGACCGCCATTTCGTCGGTGGCCTACCCGGAGCTGGCCGAACACTATCGGATTCTGAGCGTCGGCGCTAGCGTTGGCCGCGGCTACGGTCCGGTGCTGGTCAGCCGGCGATTTCACGACCTCGCCGACGTGCAGAGCCGCCGCATTGGCGTCGCCGGTCTGCCCACGACCGGCGGCTTCCTGGCACGGTGGTCGTGCCCGCAAGCCGAGCTGGTCGAAATGCGTTTCGACCTGATCGCCGACGCCGTGGCGGCCGGCAAGCTCGACGCGGGCGTCATGATCCACGAAGAGTTGCTCTACTATCCAAAGAAAGGGCTGCACGCCGTGGCCGACCTGGGTGCGTTGTGGTGCGATCGGACGGGACTGCCGCTGCCGGTCGGGCTGAACGTCGTGAGTCGCCGTTTCGACGACCAGGCGGCCGGCGCCTTGTGCGACATCACGCGGCAAAGCCTGGTGTTCGCCTTGAATCACCGCCAGGAGGCACTGTCGTGGGCCTGCCGTTTCGGCCGCGGCGAGGAAGGCGGTTGCGGCGCCCGGCACGTATCGATGTTCGCCAATGCCGATAGCGTAAGCCTGCCCGACGACGCGCGCATGGCGCTGGGCGTGCTTTTCCTACTGTTGGTCGAGTACGGAATCGCCCCTTCGCTGCCGCGGATCGACGTCGTCGAGGGCTCGCCGCAAAGCAGCCGCGAGGCGATGCTGGCCCTGAGAGAGGCGGAATTGGCGACGACTGTGTAGCGCGACACCGAAAGGAAACAGCCACCCGCCAAGAGTGCAAGATGACCCCGTGGGGCAGGTTTCCAACCTGCCATAGAAGTTTGTTAGTCAGGTTGGAAACCTGCCCC